>JAEEGL013813104.1_pt1 | contig 70078 bp, 58 predicted proteins | sample 9134231 | NCBI WGS metagenome assembly JAEEGL01 (sample SAMN16246548, study PRJNA631951) | gut metagenome | biome: gut microbiome; feature: rumen; material: fiber-attached | host: Bos | place: Iran: Karaj | collected 2018-10
AATTGTCTCTGTGGATGTAGGTATCTGTTGAATATTGCGAATATACACGCCATCACCCTGTTGTAGAATCTTAACTGACATTCCCACAATTCGTATTGCAAACTTACAATACTGGCCATCAAACTCACTTATTACTTCCTCATGTAGTTTCCTGTTGGCATACTTGTATAAGAATATCACAAGACGACTAACTTCATCATATATCTCCTGATCATTCCTTCGGTTGCCAAAAACTTTCTCTCCCAAGAAAGTCATTTCCGTCAAGAATACAGGAAAGAAAATACCTGCTCTATCAATATCAAAGAACTTCCCATAAAAGTCATTTGTTTTGGCGTTTGATAAACCTTCTTTCAGTATTTCCTGAACGTAGGTTTGCAACAGATTAGCCTTTTCACTCTCAAGAATCTTGTATGACACATACAAATCTATAGCATTCTTCTGGTACTTGGCTATATAGCTCTTAGCCTTGACTAACAAAGAATGAGATACAAATGTGAACGTAGCATTGACAATATTCAAATCCTGATTGTTGCTTTTATGCATGCGCATAACCAGCATATCATTCTTTATGAACTGTTCTGCCGTGATGTTTTCGTCCACCCACTCCAATGTAACTCTTTTAACCAATAGGTTGGGGACTTGTTTTGCCAGTTTGGATATATAGCTATTTACTACTGACTGTACATCACGCTTCACATAGGTATATTCCCACTTCTTGGAAATATACTTACCAAACCTTGAGAACAGAGCCAACCACTTGTCAACTGTTTCTGGATGCTTGATAAAGTGTATTACCAAAGAACCGCCACCTACAACACCGGCTATCAAAACTATCGGTATTCCTAGATAGAAATAGAAGTTATACATGGTCTCTGTCTGCTAAATATTCACTAAACTTTGCAATACACTCGGGTTTCTCGCATACAAACTTAATGTCGCCAGACTCTGCAAAGAGAGACGAAATATTGTCATATTTTACGGCTTCACCGCAAAACTTGCACTTCTTTACGCCATTCATCACATCGTCATAAACGCCAAGTCGACGGAGAAATCCTTCAAACTTGTCATCATGTACTGCACTAACGGTCTCTTTTGCCCGCTTTTCTTTTATTATTGACATATTTCTCAAGTGGTTAATTCTAATCTTCTCTATTCATCATCTGCTTCATGAAAGCTAGATTGTGGTCGTGCAAGCGGTTTTTTCGCTGTTGGGCTTTTGTGAAATGCTCAGCAATCATGTTAGCAGTCCTGAAGGGACTGGATGAACTCGCCGGCATTGAGGAAGTAGCTTGGGTAGGCCTCCTGAAGTTCCTGCATGTCGGAGACAGAAACCAGGACGACCGCAGCGTTGTCGTCGTCAACAGAAACTTCTCGGCTGCACCCTTTACTACATTACAATAATTTCCGTCTTTTCTGTCTTTTCTGTAATGCTTCTGTAATTCCCAATTAGTCTCTGCGAAAGATGTCGGTTAAATTGAAAATTGAAAATTGAAAAATGAAAGTTGAAATTAATCTCGTCTAAAAATATCTCTTGTATAGACCTTGGATTGGACGTCATCGAGGCAGGAGTCGTAGCGATTTGCTATGATGGCCTGACTTTGACGTTTAAAGTCGTCTAAGTCATTTGCTCATCAAGCTCGCAGGCCGTGTCTCCAGCGGAGCCAGGCAGGACAACAATGTTTGTTTTCAATCGCGTTTAAAAATGTCCCTAGTATATACCTTTTCTTTCACATCGTCCAGACAGCTATCATAGCGATTCGCTATAATAGCGTTGGACTCATTTTTAAACCGATTGAGGTCATTAATAACCAAGCTGCCGAAGAAGGTGGTGCCGTCTTCGAGGGTGGGTTCGTAGATAATGACCTGGGCGCCTTTGGCTTTGATGCGCTTCATCACACCTTGGATGGCACTCTGACGGAAGTTGTCGCTGTTGCTCTTCATAGTCAAGCGATAAACACCGATGGTCGGAGTCTTTTGCTCGGTGCCATAGACATTGTTCTCGGTGTAGGCGTAGTAGCCGGCCATCTTGAGAACCTGGTCGGCAATGAAGTCCTTGCGTGTGCGATTGCTCTCGACGATGGCAGACATCATGTTCTGCGGCACGTCCTCGTAGTTGGCCAGCAATTGCTTGGTATCCTTGGGCAGGCAGTAGCCGCCGTAGCCGAAACTGGGGTTGTTGTAGTGCGTACCGATGCGGGGGTCGAGACCGATGCCGTCGATAATGGCCTGGGTGTCGAGACCCTTCATTTCGGCATAGGTGTCAAGCTCGTTGAAGTAGCTGACGCGAAGAGCCAGATAGGTGTTGGCGAAAAGTTTGACAGCCTCGGCCTCTTTCATTCCGACAAAGAGCGTCGGGACATCTTCCTTGATGGCGGCTTCCTGCAGCAGGCGAGCGAAGACGTGAGCCTTCTCGGTGAGCCAGTCGATGTCGGTCAGAGCCTTGATAGCTTCGTTCTCCTCCTCGTATTCCTTGCCGGCCATCATCTTGGGGATGCCGACAATGATACGGCTCGGGTAAAGATTGTCATAGAGAGCCTTGCTCTCACGCAAGAACTCAGGCGAGAAGAGCAGATTGAACTTCTTTACGCCTTTCTGCTGGTATTTGACATACAGGCTGCGGGTATAACCTACGGGAATGGTACTTTTGATAACCATAACCGCCTCGGGGTTGACGGCTAATACTGCATCAATGACTGCTTCCACAGCAGAGGTATCGAAGAAGTTCTTCTGGCTGTCGTAGTTGGTAGGGGCGGCGATGACAACGAAATCGGCATTACGGTAGCCGGCATTCTGGTCGAGGGTAGCATGGAGTGACAAAGGCTTGTTGGCAAGGTAGTCCTCGATATAGTCGTCCTGGATGGGCGACTTCTTGTTGTTCACTAAGTCTACACGTTCCTTGACAACGTCAACGGAAGTGACATCATTGTGCTGTGCCAACAAGGTGGCAATACTCAAACCGACATAGCCGGTACCTGCTACTGATATTTTCATAATTCTAAACCTTAACTTTAACGTTACCCTTAACATTGATTACAAACAAACTTTGACTTTTATTTAAAGTTGTAAAGTGTAATATTGCAACAATGCTAAAGCATCCTCAATCACATCCAATTTTTGAAACAGTATCACGACAACGTCATTTTTCATACTGTAAAAACCGATGTTTTGAGGTCTATTGATTTTGAAATGCAAAAACTCTTTTTGTCATAAAGTCCTTCATATTCCGTTTATTTAATAAATTAACTATCAGTTAAATTTGGAATATGGAAAACAAAACAACACAAAAACAAATCCTTTCGTCCAAGCAGTCAGAAAAAGCCAATGGACCTGAAATATCAACATTGATAGCCACTCGTGAGAAATGGCACAGAAAGAAAACAAAAGGCGTGAACCACGCCCTCCTACAGCAACTACTCGATTTTTATGGGGATACGCTCCGTGTCATGGACATCACAGAGGAATTCTGTTTCAGGTTCTCCAAGTATTTGCTAGATAGAGTCTCACAAAACAGCACACGCACCTATCTCCACAAACTCCATGCTGTGCTTGAATATGCAGTGTCGATGTGTATCATCCAACACAACCCTATGCCGCCTATCAGAAAGCTAATACCAGGAATCAACACACCTCAACGTACACACCTTTCAAACCAAGAACTTATCATGTTGGAAAGTGTTCCTTGCAGACATAGTGAAACCAAGAGAGCTTTCCTTTTCGCATGCCAGACAGGACTGCGACTGTCGGATATAGAGACCCTTCAATGGAAAGATATTGTCGATATAGGAGGTATGCCGACAATAAAAAAGATACAGGTGAAGACAGGCAAGGAAGTTCGAGTGCCCATCAATTCCAAGGCACTGCAATTGCTCGGACCAATAGGTCAAGAAGGACTGGTTTTCGATATGATGTCTCGATCGGTGATAGCCTCAGATTTAAATCAATGGGCAGAAGATGCCGGTCTCGGCAAACATCTGACCTTCCATGTCTCGCGCCATACCTTCGCTACATTGTCTATAGCAGCAGGTGTGGACATCTATGTTGTCAGCAAACTCTGCGGACACAGCACTGTAAAAACAACGGAGATCTATGCCCACATGATTGATAAGACATTGCAACAAGGTGTCACCAAGTTGTCTGACGCCATGAATGAGATAAGTATCAAAAACACTAAAACATTAAAAACATATGTCTTTCAGGGTATAAGAATTGTGACCTCATGGCTATTTCGACGAAGAGTGCAGAAACTAAAATTACTACAACAAACATAATTTCTATTAACTTCAAAATAAATGTTCTAAACATAATATTATCAATTTGAAATAAAGCAATATGATCGAGGAGAGAATTTGTTTATAAAATCATCGATATTTTTCGTAAAAAAATTACGGAATTAAGAAAAAAGTTGTATCTTTGCAAAATATAAAAAAATATGTTGTTATGCTCGTAAAGTTTGCTGTTCAGAATTTTAGGGGATTTAAAGATCGTATCGAATGGGATTTGTCGCATCCTAGTCGATATGATTTTAACACTTATGCTGTAAAGGATGGTGCTATTAAAAATGGAATCATCTATGGCCCTAACGGCTGTGGGAAATCAAATTTCGGTCTTGCCATTTTTGATATTGTCAACCATTTATCCCAAAAAGTAAAACAGAGCGGATATTACAATAATTTTTGCAACGCAAATAACCCTTTGGGTGACGTGACGTTCGAATACACTTTTTTATTCGATGGCAGAAAAGTGGAATACTTTTATACAAAGAGCCACGAACGGTCATTTGTCAAGGAAACTTTGCAGTTGGATGGTAAAAAATATATGCTAAGGACTCGTAACAATCTGGTCTCCGGTGAGTTCTCAATGACGGAACAAATCAAGAAAGATTTTCTGGCAGGAGGCTCGTATGTGTCGTTGCTGAGTTATTTATGGTCAAATTATCCAATGCCAGAGAACCATGTTTTGCTCCGTTTGCGTACGTTTGTCGATTCAATGCTTTGGTATCAGTGCTTAGACCGACGTGAATTCATTGGTTTGGATAATACTACAACAAATATTGAGGAGTATATCATTAAAAACAATCTTGTCAGCGAGTTCGCTGATTTTCTGGACCAAGTAAGTGGACAGAAGTTTACTCTTGTGTCGACAGAGACAAACAACCCTGCAGAAAACAAGGTATTACAGTCTGTGTATGGTTCTGACAATGTCAAAGTATCTGTGCCTTTCTTATCTATAGCCTCGACAGGAACTAAGGCTTTGGAACTGTTGTTTTTCTGGATGAAACGTTTCGACAAGGCCTCTTTTGTTTTCATCGACGAATTTGACGCTTTTTACCACTTCAAGCTTTCTTTCGAAGTATGCAAAAGGCTGTTTCAGATGGATAAATGTCAGGTTTTCCTGTCGTCACATAATACTTACTTGATGACTAATGACCTTCTGCGACCAGATTGCAACTTCGTTCTCTCCAATGGTATTATAAAACCTTTGGTGGATTGCACCGACAAAGAGTTGCGCTTCGGTCACAATATTGAGAAACTATATCGCGGAGGCACGTTCCAATCATGATACTTTGTGTGTTTGAAGGCCCACGGGAAAACAATTGGTTCCGCCCAATCAGCCGTCTTTTTCTCAAGGACGAGGTAATTGAGTATTTTATTGTTGAGGGTACTTTCCAGCGATTGTACAACAATCTTAAGAATAATGATTGGGACACTCTTGAAGCTTTGCGTGATATAGAGAGTAACCGTAAGGAGGCAGACAAGCGTCTGCTTGGATACCATGAGTCTGATTTCTCTGAAGTGTATCTTTTCTTTGACTATGACCCCCATGCACAACAATCTATCGAGTCTCTGAACACGACTCTTGCCGAAATGCTATCTTTTTTCGACAATGAGACTGGCCGTGGAAAAATGTATATCAATTACCCAATGATCGAAGCACTGCGGTATACAAAGCAACTACCTGACAATGAATTCTACAAATATGTTATTCCTCTTGATCAGTGTGTTAATTTCAAAAAACTTGCCTCAAATTTTTCAGCATATAACAACATATCTTTTTTTGCTGGTGGCCAGTCTGTTTCTGAAGATGAGTTGATGAATAACTGGCATTGCTTGATTACTCAAAATGTGCGGAAAGCCAATTATATTTGCACCCAAGAGAATGTAATACCCAAAGAAAAGTCTTTGATTGGTCAAACTATAATACTCGAGAAACAGGTGGAGTGCTATGTTAACTGTGAGAATCCTTGTGTTTCAGTCCTTAGTTCTTATCCTATTTTCTTGTTCGATTATCTGAGGACACTCTGATTATTCTTCGTTTTTTCCACATAACACAGACACTGTGATGTTTTCTCCCGTCTTATGTCGAAGGGAGGCTTTGTGTATAGCAATTTTTTAATTCCATTACCAACACTAAACAAACATGCATATGTCAACTATTGCAAATATGGGTGACACCAAGTTGTCTGACGCCATGAATGAGATAAACATCAAAAGCACTAAAACATTAAAAACATATGTCATTCAGGGTATAAGAATTGTGACCTCATGGCTATTTCGACGAAGAGTGCAGAAACTCTTATTAACACAATAACTCTTTAAGATTTATTAACTTACAAATAAATAAACATGAATAATAAAAGAATAAAGTAATTATTATTTGTCATAAAAAAAAATATTCGTACTTTTGCATTTCAAAAGCACGAATAAATATATTTGCATTGTAATTCAAGACATTACATGAGCAAATAATTAAAAAAAAAACGGGATTTCAACGTTAACGTGCATAAGGCAACCTTAACGTTAACGCTAACTTTTTTGATCTCGAATTACTTTGGCTCGCGGTCGCTCGCTATGCTTCTTCATTACAGAAAAAGATGGAAAATAACAGAAAAATTACAGAAATTGCTCGCCTGAGGCAACCTTAACGTTAACGCTAACCTTAACTTTTTTGATCTCAATTTACTTTGGCTCGCGGACGCTCGCTAAGCTTTTTCATTACAGAAAATAACGGAAAAAACAGAAAAATACAGAAATTTGCTCGCGGGCGCTCGACGAGGTGCTTCATATGCTGCTATCCTTTCTTGGCTCGCTGTCACTCACACACTTGCTGCACATGATGCTAATTGCTTGGAATTGTAGGCGCTTGCGTGAAATTGGTTCTACTACACAATAAAACATTATTATTGTCGTTTTTTTCAAAGATATATCGATTTATGAATAAAAAACAAGACTTGGCATATTTTCTATCGTTCTGCATTGAACAGTACAAGAACGCTCACAACTTGTCTGGCGGCGAGGCAATGGCGAAACTGGACAAGTATGGCGTTTTGGAATACCTTGCCGAGCACTACGAAATCCTACACACCCAAAGCCGTCAGTGGTTGTTGGAGGACATCGAGGAATATATATCAATTCGTAAAAATAAAGTGTCATGAAGCTGTATCATGGAAGCCTCGAAATAGTGAACCATCCTGAAATTCGCAAATCGAACCGAACTCTCGACTACGGACAGGGGTTCTACGCAACAACCTCACAACAACAAGCCGAAGATTGGGTAAGACGCCGTATCAAAGAAGCCTACAAGGCATCAGGCTATGTCAACGTCTACGATTTCGATATCCAAGCACTCAATCCACTCAAATGCCTTATGTTTGACACTCCATCAGATGAATGGGTTGATTTTGTGATGTGTAACCGCACTATTAGAGGATTCTCTCATGACTATGACATTGTATATGGTCCTGTAGCCAACGACCGTGTATATGCTGCATTTGCGCTATATGAAGGTGGATTGCTTGATAAACAGAATCTTATTGCAGAACTAAAGTCTTATAAATTAGTAGACCAGTATCTGTTTCATACTGAGGCAGCATTGCTCTCTCTATCTTTTATTGAAGCTAAGGAGATAACACTATGAAGCTCAACATTACTCAGGATAACCTTTATCTACTTCTTCCGTCAAAGGTTAGCTACATGGCTGAAATGTTAGCCGACGACTGCGACATCAGCATTTGCGAAGCTGTGAAACGCATCTATAGGTCTGACACTTACCACCAGATGGAACAAGAATATACCAAGCAATGGCACCTCGGCCCCGTGGCTTTGTTTCAAGACTTGCTACAACATTTCAACGAAAATGGGTGCCTGCAGCAACGTTAACCTTAACCTTAACTTTTTTGATCTCGAATTACTTTGGCTCGCTGACGCTCGCTACTCTTTTTCATTACAGAAAATAACGGAAAAAACAGAAAAATTACAGAAATTGCTCGCCTGCGGCAAGCGCCTGCGGCAACGTTAACGTTAACCTTAACCTTGTGCCGAAGGCTGCGAGCACCTTATAAATAAATAAAATAAAGCGAGTCAATCCTGAATCCTGAAACTTGCTCGCGGATGCTTGCTGTACTTAGTTCATTGTCTTGGCTATGTAGGCTGCGGCACGGAGTTTGTAGTATTGGTATTTGCCACCAAAATGATCATGGGCTTCGTTGAGGTTCTTGGGTGCATTATTCAAGAAATAATCTACGATTTCATCTAGCTCATCAGCGGTGAGCAACATGTCTATATCTATGGCTCCGGCTTCCAACGCTTTCTCTAAATGGCCGGTAATGGTGGTGTACTTTAAATTGCGCTGCTCAGCAATGTCTTTTATCGACTTGCCCTCTACAAGGAGCTTTACGGTCTCTACCCAGGTTGGATCTTTCTTTGCCTTGGGCTGTCTCTTCTTATAGGAGGCTTTCTTTTTGCTGCCGTCACGCTCTTTGTCAAGCAGGAAATCGACTTTGGCTTGATTGTAGACCTCCGCTGAAAAACCTTGCTCCCCTACCCTTTTCAAACATCTTTGTTTCAGTCCTATGGCGTCTCTCAACTCACTTGACCACTCATCAAAATCGGCAGCAACGACTTTGTTGCTTATCTCTATCTCCATAAGTGGCGCCAGTGCTAAAAGCAGCTGCTCCATCTGGCCGTCGAAATAATCTACCGCCTTGACGACACGGTCGCGAAGGTATGGGTCGTCAATCTTGCCTCCATTGCTTATGCGTATCTTGGACATCTGGCTGCGAAACTTCTCTGCCACAGAGACCATATTGGCTACCATGACATTATTGATCTCCGACATCTTGTGTGTCTGTCCCGGCAACAAACGTTTCAGATATTGCTGGAACAGGGAGTTTAGCTTTTCGGTGGCATGCATTATCTGCGACAGGTTGAACAACTCATACAACAAATCGTAATAGTATTCTGACTGGAATCCGCCGAGTTCATCTCTAACGGTGTCTATTGTTGGTATCGTCTTGTTAAAATCAATTATATCCTGGTTGTCGAACATGCATTTCTCTGACAATGGGGATGCCAGCACTATGCCTTCCAACGAGCGGCAGCGGCTCAAGGCGACATAGACTTGTCCGAAGGTGAATGCCGACGCTGCGTCGATAATAACCTTGTCGAATGTCAAACCTTGACTCTTATGTACGGTGATGGCCCATGCAAGCCTTAACGGATATTGGGTAAAAGTGCCATCGACTTTCTGCTTTATCTGATTGTCGGCCTCGTCAATCTCATACTTTACATTTTCCCACTTATCCTGTTTCACAACGATATGGTTGCCTTCTTTGTCGACTACGGAAACTCCCTCATCGGGATCGTAGCCTTCAACAATGGCGATCTTGCCATTGTAGTAGGCATGTCCGCCACTGTCGTTTCTGACAAACATCACCTGCGCACCCTCTTTTAGGGTCAAGGTCTCGTCGGTAGGAAATGACGACGGCAGAAAATTGCCCTCGACGCTGGCTTTGAGCACAAATGGTTTGGCATTGAGTTTGGCGAGTTTTCGGGCGTTGACATTGTCGGCCTGATAGTTATGTGTGGTCAGTCGGATATAGCCTTCTTTGTCGTCAGGATTGAAGGTGGGATCGTAACGGCTGTTGAGGGCGTCTAATGTGGAACGGTCTATTTTGTTGTCGCGGACGTTGTTGAGCAGGGTGATGAATCGGTCGTCTTGCTGACGGTAAACGGTGGTCAGCTCGATGGTGACATAGTGTATCTTCTGCAACGCCTTGCTATGGAAGAAAAACGAAGACGGATAGACTTTGTCCATATAGGGTTTCTCTTCGTCGGTGACAACGGGAGGGAGCTGCTGCACGTCGCCTATCATAAGCAACTGCACACCACCAAAGGGTTTGCTGCTATGTCGGTAGCGCCGCAGCATCATGTCGACGGCGTCGAGCAAATCGGCACGAACCATGCTTATCTCATCAATAATAACGAGGTCAAGGGTGCGGATAATTTTCTGCTTTTCCTTGCGGAGCTGCTTGAATTTGTCGGGCAGCTGATACTCGGTGACAAGTTCTTTGACATCGGGCAAATAGGGACACAGCGGCAACTGGAAGAAGGAATGGATGGTGACTCCCTCTGCATTGACGGCAGCGACACCAGTGGGGGCCAAGACTACGCAACGCTTTTTCAACGTCGACACTATATGACGCAAAAAAGTTGTCTTGCCTGTCCCTGCCTTGCCGGTAAGGAAAACGGACACATTGGTGGACACAATGTATTTTTCAGCCAGTTCGAGCTGTGTCATCGTCGTAAGGATTAATGGTTGCCAACTCCGAACAGCGGGCTATTCGGCGCTGTCATCGACTTAACTAATCGGAACTCGGCGGTCGATACCAAATGTCATGGGCGACATCTTCAGCTGGGGAGCGAACTGGAGGCGCTTCCATTCGTTTATGCGAACCTTGCGGATAACCTGTGCCACAAGATCGCTGTCATAGCCTTCCTCTACGATTTCGTCGTGGGACATCTGCTCTTCGATATGAAGGTTGAGGATGGCGTCGAGGACGGCATAGTCGGGCAAGGAGTCGCTGTCTTTCTGTCCGGGACGAAGCTCGGCGGATGGGGCTTTGCGAATGGAATTCCATGGAATGATCTCTCTGTCTCTATTGATCCACTCTGAGAGTTGGTAGACTTCTGTCTTGTATAGGTCGCCAATTACGGAAAGCGCGCCGCAACTGTCGCCATAAAGGGTGCCAAAGCCCATAGCGGCTTCGCTCTTATTGGTGGTGTTGAGCACCAAAGCGCCAAACTTGTTGGAATAGGCCATGAGTATGTTGCCTCTGACTCGCGCCTGCATATTCTCTTCGGTGACATCCTCGGCAAGGTCGCCAAAGATGGGCTTCATGGTGTTGCGCAAAGCGTCGAAGCAGTCTTTGATTGGAACAATGTCGTACTTGACACCAAGATTGTTGGCGAGGTCTTCGGCATCCTTAACAGAATGGTCGGTGGAATACTGCGACGGCATCAAGATGCCATGGACGTTCTCAGGACCAAGGGCGGCGGCGGCCAAAGCACATACCAACGCGGAGTCGATACCGCCACTGAGTCCTATAACACAGCGATGGAGTCCATTCTTAGAGAAATATTCGCGCAATCCCATAACAAGGGCTTTGTATACCAACTCGACAACTTCGGGCTTTTCATCCTCGCATGCTGTGAGCAACTGCAAGTCGACACTCTGACTATAATCCTCAAAGTAGGGGAACTGGCAAAGCACTGAACCTGCGGCATTGAGGGCCATGGAACCTCCGGCGAAAAGGAACGGCCCTTCGCCTCCTATGCGGTTGACAAATACCAACGAGGCATTGAGGTTCTCTACAATCTTGTGCATACGATAGCGTATGCTATAAGGTTTGTTGTATTCAAAAATGTTACATCCACAGCATATTATCATGTCGGGCTGCTCGGAATGGCTCTTGGTCAACTCCTTGAGGTCCTCATAAAATCCTATGGCTATCTGCTGGCCTTGGTAGTTGACGGATTGAACACCTTCGCCACGAACGAAATATTTCTGCTCGTCGGGAGCTAAATACTTTTTGGTGACGATGGCTCGTATGGCACAGTTCTGAACAAAGACGATGGCATTGCACAAGCCTTTGTCCTGCACTTGCAAGGGCAGTCCTATGAGGAATGCTCGATGCTCTGACATGGCAACGAGTTGCTGAAGCGCTGACTGGGCTCGCTTCTGGATGTCGGTATAAGCGGCGGAGCCAAAGAGTGGATAGCCACAAAGGGTGCAGGCAGGAAACACGGTGAGCAGGGCATCACGGGACTCTTGGGTGTCGAGCTCGGCCATGATCCATTGAAGATTTTCCTCGGGATTGTTGGTGAGGATGTTATGCTGTACGATATGAACGTTCATAGGTATTATGATTAGATTGTTTACTTAAATTTATGTAACGATGATTATAACTTATTATTGCGAGAAAGGAAAATATTTAAAATTTAACCTTGACGATAACGTTAACCATACGTCTCTCATAACACAAAAAAAAGAAAGGCTTCTTTTTCGGATTGCCGGAAGAAGCCTCTCTTGTTATTACCTAATGGCTGTTGCCTTGGGCGGGATGTCTACCACTCAAGTATCTTCTTGAAGTCGTAAGCTTCGGGATTGGGCAGATACTTCTTGGCAGCCTCGTAGTCGTCAGGTGTGATGTAATCCATGATGTCGTTGACATAGCTCATCACTTTGTTGCTGTTGACGTTGACAAGACGAGGAGGTATCTTGCCTGTCGCGGGATCTTGCAGGTCTTTAAGATAGAGCGGACTTACTGCGCCTTGATGGTCGACATAGACCATACAACCTGTCGCTCCTTGGTTGAAGAGGGTGTGAACTCCCATACCCATGAGTGAGCAATAGGTGAGGTCGAAGGCTATAGGTGTATGGCAACGTACCTCATAACCGATTTCGACAGGACGGCTCTTGACTTTGAGCCCCAGCTCTTTGACTTTGCGTTCGAGGAGGTCGTTGAAGATATGGGCTTTGGACACTTTACCGAGTTCGGGGTGACCATGCTCGTCGTAGCTGAACTGGATGCCGCTGTTGGCTATCTCTTTGTCGCTAAGGCTGTGGAAGACGCCTTCGGAAATCATGGCAGCACCATAGTTGATGCCCATGAGTTTGCGCTTGACAATGCATGAAACGACCATGTTGACAATCTTCTCGACGGTGATCTCGGTCTTGTTGAAGAACTCGGGGATGATGACCATGGGATAGTGGCATGCGCCGGCGATGCCGAGGGCAAGATGTCCTGCCGAACGGCCCATGGCGCTGACAACAAACCAGTTCTCGCTGGTGCGGGCATCTTCCATAACGGCAGTGGCGAGCACACAGCCCTGTGCCTTGGCGCTGTTGTAGCCGAAAGTGGGGCTGCTGTTGGGCAAAGGCAGGTCGTTGTCGATGGTCTTGGGAACGTGGATGTTGGCGATGGGATAGTGCTTGCTCTCTAAGAATTTGGCGATACGGTTGGCTGTAGAAGCTGTGTCGTCGCCGCCAACGGTGACAAGCAGTTTGACTTCGTTGTCGGTGAAGAGCTTGAGGTTGAAACGTTTCTCAAAATCCTCGTCGGTGGGTTTGAAGCGGCTCATCTTCAGAATTGAGCCTCCTTTATTGAAAATCTCGTCGGCGGTAAGGAAATCGAGTTCCTGCATGCGAGGTGTCTCGGTGAAAAGTGCCGAATAACCACCATGAAGACCTATGACGCGGAATCCGTCACGCAAAAAGGTCTTGGCTACCGAAGCCACTACTGTGTTCATTCCAGGGGCTGGACCGCCACCCGTGAGTATTGCAATTGATTTCATAATATTACGGTATTAAAGGGTTTGCTAAAAAAACTATTTTCCATTTTTCAGTATCCGCCTCAACGCGGAGACAAAGGCATGAATATCCTCTTCGGTGGTGTCGAATGAGCACATCCAACGCACTACGTCAGCTGCTTCGTCCCAATCGTAGAAGAAGTATTCCTGCTGCAAGGCTGTCCACACTGTTCGCGGCAGTTGCGCGAAGACACTGTTGACTTGCACCTTATACATAATCTTCACACCTTCAACGTCGCGGATTTCGTTCTCGAGCAGGCGCGCCATAGCGTTGCTGTGGCTTGCGTTGCGATACCATAAAGGTTTCTCGGCGCCATCATGACGAAGGTAGGCCTCAAACTGAGCGGCCATGAAACGCATCTTGGAACAGAGTTGCGACATCTGTTTGCGACGATATTTCAGTTCCTGGTCGAGGACGGGATTCAGCAGCACCGCCGACTCGCCCATCATAAGACCATTCTTGGTGCCACCAAAGGAGACACAGTCGACGCCACAGTCGGTGGTCATCTCCTTGAAAGTGCAATTCAACGCCACGGCGGCATTGGCCAGGCGGGCGCCGTCGACATGGAGAAACATTCCATTGGCGTGTGCCAATTCGGCCAATTGGTGAATCTCGTCGCAGGTGTAGAGTGTGCCCAGCTCTGTAGGCTGGGTTATAGATATTGCACGGGGCTGTGAGTGATGTTCGAAGCCAAAGCCGTGCAGCTGGGTTTTGACAAGGTCGGGGGTCAATTTGCCGTCGGGAGTTGGCACAGTTAGCAGGCGACAGCCGACAATACGTTGTGGCGCACCACATTCGTCGACATTGATATGTGCTGTTTCGGCACATACCACGGCATGATGAGAACGGCACATAGCGTCTATGCAGAGGACATTGGCGCCTGTACCATTAAAAACAAAGTAGGGCTCGGCCTGCTGACCAAACTCTTCTTTGAATAGGGTCGTGACCGACTGACAATATTCGTCGTCGCCATAGGCCAATGCGTGGTCGACATTGGCATCAGCGATGGATTGCAGAGCTTCGGCGCATATTCCCGAATGGTTGTCACTTCCAAATCCGCGTCTCATATTTTATTAATGGGGTTATTAGGTTATAAAAAGGTTAGCGTTAAACAAGGTTATCGTTTTCGTTATCGTTAAGGTTAAGGTTAACGTTAACGTTAGTTACTACTTGTCCATAGTGAAAATGAATTCCTCGTTGTTTTTGGTATTGAGCATGAAGCGTCGCAACATCTCCATAGCCTCAATGGGGTTGAGGTCGGTGAGTTGGTTGCGAAGCACCTGCATGCGAGAGAGTATGTTCTGCGACACCAGGAGGTCGTCACGGCGTGTCGACGAGCTGACGATATCAACAGCGGGCCACATACGTTTGTTGGCCAGTCGACGGTCGAGCTGAAGTTCCATATTGCCGGTACCCTTGAATTCCTCGAAGATGACGTCGTCCATCTTCGAACCTGTCTCTGTCAATGCTGTAGCGATGATGGTCAGCGAGCCACCGTTTTCGATGTTGCGTGCCGCGCCAAAGAAACGTTTGGGTTTTTGCAACGCGTTGGCCTCAACGCCGCCCGAAAGCACTTTGCCCGAAGCCGGCTGAACGGTGTTGTAGGCACGCGCCAAGCGGGTTATGGAGTCGAGGACTATCACGACATCATGCTTGCTCTCGGTCATACGCTTTGCCTTCTCGAGCACGATGTTGGCGATGCGGACATGACGGTCGGCAGGTTCGTCGAACGTCGAGGCGATAACCTCGGCATTGACACTGCGCTGCATGTCGGTAACCTCCTCAGGACGCTCGTCGATGAGCAGCACCATAAGGTAAACCTCGGGATGATTATAGGCTATGGCATTGGCTATCTCCTTGAGCAATGTTGTCTTACCTGTCTTAGGCTGTGCGACGATAAGGCCGCGCTGGCCTTTTCCAATAGGAGTGAAAAGGTCGATAACACGTGTCGAGAACGACTCTTGAGGATGGCCGGTAAGGTTGAATTTCTCCATTGGGAAAAGAGGAGTGAGTGATTCGAAAGGCACCCTGTCTCTGATTTCCTCCGGATTGAGGCCGTTTATTTTCATGATCTTCACCGCCACAAAATACTTCTCCATCTCGCGCGGAGGTCGTATGGTACACTGAACGGTATCGCCAGTTTTCAAACCAAAGGAACGTATCTGTTGCTGTGACACATAAATATCGTCGGGCGATGCCAGGTAGTTGTAGTCGGAAGAACGCAGAAAACCATAATTGTCGGCAGATATCTCGAGCACACCCTCGGCTTCAACAACACCTTCGATTTCGAAGGGGAACTCTACCCTACGAGCCTGAACCTGGTTGTTCTTATGCTTGTTGGAGTGATTGTTGTTATTGCCGTTGTTATTGTTGTTGTTGCCGTTAATGTTATTGTTGACAGCGTTATTATTGTTTACGTTGTTATTGCCGTTGCTGTTATTGCCGTTATTCTCCTTGTTAATATTGGCATTGTTTTTCTGAGAGGCAGCCATGCTGTCATTTGAGACATTAACATTATTGTCGTTATTCTCTCTGACTTGCTCCTTTTGATTTTTATTTTTTCTGCCACGGCGTTTCGACTGAATGGGGTTGGGTGTAGGATTATCCTCCGCTTTGATTTCAGTCTTCTCGGTCGACTCTTGAGGCATTTCTTGCTCAGCGACAACTGGTTGTTGCTCAGTTGTTACTTGAGACTCCGTTGTGGATTCTGGTGCTGGTGCTGGCGTTGGCGGAACTAGCTGTTCGGCAGCTTGTTTTGGTTTGCGGCCACGACGGCGTTTCATTGTGGGAGCAGCATCCTCGGCAGGGGTTTCGACAACCTGCTCGGATTTGCTTTCCACAGGCTCATCAACGGCAACATCCTGTGTTCTATTGCGCGAACGCAGATAGTCCTGAGGTGTTGACAAATCGGGCACCATAGGTACCTCTGGAATTTCTAAATCTTTGATGTTCAAATCGAATGAAGGCTGCGACATCTCTTTTTCGGCAGGACGCTGTGCGGGTTTGGCCTCCTTGGGAGGCAGAGATATCAAGCCCTTCTCCTTGTGGGCTTTATATTTTTTTTCGTTCGACTCTGCAACCGGCATGGGCTTGAGACGTGCTCTACGTTGACGTGGCTCTGTCTCTTCTTGCTTCTCTTTGTTGTCGGGTGTGTTTGCCTGTATATCAAGAATTTTGTATATCAATTCTTTCGAATCGTAACGACTTGGACGAGAAACTCCAAGTTCTTTGGCAATCTCAATAAGCTCAATATGAGCCTTGGTTGATAGTTCAGAAATATTGTACATTGAAGTTATTTAAAGAAGACTTGTTCTTGATAGCTATGCCCTGCAATGTTCAACAATCGTATATTGAATGGGCATAAAAGATAGTCTGTCAGATTTTTTCAAATCAGTTTTTAAAACAAATTAACTTGGTAAGGAATTATGAATCAAATGGATGTAGAGAAAATCAATCTTAATGACCTTTCTCTTATTTTTCGCAAAAATATAAAATTTTATTCACATCAAAAAAAAAATTTTGCCACACAGAGGGAAAAGTGTATTTTTGGAGTCGGAAAAAATGTTTCCCAACAAAATATCAGCACAAATATATCACTGATAATCAAAAAGAAAATCAATAACAACAATTCATTAAAAAAGTAAAAAAATGAACATTCCCGAAAATTTGAAGTACACCCAGGATGACGAATGGGTAAGAATGGAAGGTGACATCGCCGTTGTTGGCATCACAGACTATGCACAGCACGAACTTGGCGACATCGTTTTTGTCGACGTCGACTGCGAAGGCGACACTATCGAAGCTGGCGAGGCTTTCGGTAGCATTGAGGCTGTTAAGACTGTCGCTGACCTTCTCATGCCCTGCACCGGTGAAGTTGTCGAATTCAACAGCGCTCTCGAGGATGCTTCCTCCATCAACAACGATCCTTATGGCGAAGGCTGGATTATCAAGTTCAAACCCGCCAATGCCGCTGACATCGACGCTCTGCTCGACGCTGCCGCTTATAAGGCTAAAATCGGTGCCTAAGACACCATCAACCACGAATTTCCGCAACTAAGTGGAAATTAAATAAATCAAAGAGAGCCGCACATTTGATTGTGCGGCTCTCTTGTTTTGTATTATTAATGGTGAATCGTGAATTGGTACTAGCTCCAGTGGAGCACGCAAAGGAGACGACGTGGTTAGGGTTAATGTTAGCGTTAAAGATGAATCTCGTTAACGTTGCCGAAAACCCGTTTTCGTGCCACAGGCTTGTTGCCGATGGCCATTTAAAGTCAACGTTAAAAATCGTTTAAGCCTCTCTTTTTTCGGTCGTAGTATTCGGCTGTGGCGGTAAAGAAAGCGTCGCCACTCGAATTCAGCGCCGTCTCGACAGAATCCTGTACCACACCGATGATGAAACCTATGGCAACGGCCTGCATAGCGACATCATTGCCAATTCCGAAGAATGAGCATGCCATAGGAATAAGCAAGAGACTACCTCCCGCAACACCGGAAGCGCCACAGGCTCCCAAGGTGGCTATGATGCCTAAAAACAACGCAGACGCAAAACTAACCTCTATACCCATAGTGTGCGCCACAGCAAGCGAGAACACTGTGATGGTCACAGCTGCGCCATCCATATTGATAGTGGCACCTAACGGAATACTTACCGAATAGAACTCCTCATCGAGACCAAGCTTCTTGCACAACGACATATTGATAGGAATATTGGCTGCCGACGAGCGGGTAAAGAATGCCTGTAGTCCACTCTCTTTCAGACAGGTAAGAAGTAGCGGATAGGGATTGCGGCGTGTAAGAATAAATGAAATCAATGGATTGAAGACAAAAGCATTCACCAGCATACAGCCTACCAGCAAGAGCAGCAAATGGCCATAGGTGGTGAAAACCGACAATCCATTTTCGGACACTGTTGTGAAAACCAATCCAAAAATGCCAAAAGGTGCGAATTGAATAACCCATTTGACAACCCTAGAAACCACATCGCTAAGGTCGTGGACAACATTGATTGTTGCCTTCGACGCCATCCGTTTCAGAGCCACACCGAGAATAACACTCCAGAAAAGTATGGCTATGTAGTTGGCATTGGCTATTGCCGCCACAGGATTGCTGACCATGTTGGTCAGCAGATTGGCGAAGACGTCAGACAGTGTTCCCGCTGAATCGTCGACAACAGCACTTTCCACGCCTCCAAGTTCAAGCATGACAGGGAAAAGGAAGCTGCCGACAACAGCACAAACGGCGGCGATAAAAGTGCTGGTAATATACACTGTCACCAAGGTTCCAAAACGGCGTCCCAACCCCTTCCCTGCTTTGGCAATAGAGGAGATAACCAACACCGCCACCAACAAGGGCGCAATACCCTTTAGTGCGCTGACAAACATCTTGCCCAATATGCTTATTCCGCTCCACGATGGTGCCAAAAGTCCAAGTGCTGCACCTATCAAAAGACCGATAAAGATGCGAAGCATCAAGCTGACTTGGGTGTACTTTTTCAATATATTTTTTATCATAATGTGTATCTTACAATGGGTTACAAATAATCAAAAAAATTATTATCAAATGCAAAGTTAATCAAAATAAACGACATTACCTAAACCTTTCGATACGAGCATAATTTTTAAATATTGTACAATATTATTTATATGCAGACGTTATTTGAGGATGAATGGGCACAAGCTCCTGTGGAGCGCGTAGAGGAGACAACGTGCGTAGCAGCCCCGTCCTTCGTCCCAAATGAATCGTTTAGGGGTGAATGTGGATAAAGTCAAAGTTAAGGTTAGCATAAACATCAACGTTATCGTTGAATATCAATAACAAATATTTTTCGACATCTTTTTTTACAATTCTCTCAATCTTCTCATAGTTACTAACACCACCTACAATGAAAGAACTCGTTTTTGCCACCAACAACAAACACAAGCTGCAGGAAGTAAGTGAAATGCTTAATGGCATTGTCAAAATACACAGTCTTGCAGAGATAGGTCTTTCTGGCGACATACCTGAAACCGCCGACACCCTCGACGGCAACGCCCTTCAAAAAGCTCAATGGGTGTTCGAGCGTACAGGCATGAGCTGCTTTGCCGACGACACAGGCCTTGAAGTCGACGCCATCGACGGCAGACCCGGGGTATACTCGGCACGCTATGCCGGCGAACACTGTTCGTTTGACGACAACATAAACAAAATGCTTGCCGAAATGGATGGCAAAACCAACCGCAAGGCTTGCTTTCGCACCGTGATATGTCTGATTGACAAAGAGGAGAAGAAGCCTCTCTTCTTTGAAGGCAGAGTCGACGGAGTGATACTCACCGAACGCTACGGGAAAGAGGGCTTTGGCTACGACCCCATATTCATGCCCGACCATTTCGCTGTGAGTTTCGCCGAAATGCCTCTCGAGGTCAAAAACCACATCAGCCATCGCGGCAGAGCCGTCGCCAAACTGGTAGAGCACCTCAAAAACAACAAGTAACACAAAAACAAAACTACATTGACATACAAAAAAGTATATCCCACCGAGGTAATACAAGGCTACACGCAAACGGCCATGTTTATCCTCATGCTGTACGAGCCTCTAGGCAACAAAAAAGTGCCTGTAATGATCGGTCAGCATGAGGCCGAGATGATTATGATAGAGCAAGAGCAGGTAGACATCAAACGTCCCATGACCCACCAACTCCTCATTTCCATCTTGGACGAATTTGCGCTGTCTTTGAAGTCGGTACGCATAGACCGTTTTGAAGAGGGTATTTTCTACGCAACCCTTTTTGTCAGCGACGGCTTCAACACCCACGCCATCGACGCACGCGCCAGCGACGCCGTCGTGCTGGCACTCCGCCAGTCGGTCGACATAGAGATGGCCTCAAGCGTCATCGACGACACCGGATTCACCCCCGAAGATGAAGACCTAGACATCTATGGCGACATCAACGACGATGACTCCCTCGAGGCATTGGAAGAGGAGCTGAGGCTTTGTGAAGAAAACGAGGAATACGAGCGTGCCGCCGAAATCATGGAGAAAATCAACAAAAAGAAAAACTCATAACACAATGATAGAGATATTCGACCAAGCTGCCGACTATATTCGCAGCCACACCTCCTACCGTCCCACCACAGGCATAATACTGGGCAGTGGCCTTGGCAAACTCGCCAACGCCATAGAGAACCCCGACATAATACCCTATGTCGACATACCCCACTTCAAGCAAAGCACCGCTGTAGGCCATAAAGGCAACCTCATTTTTGGCACCCTCGATGGTACCCAGATAGTAGCTATGCAAGGCCGATTCCATTTCTATGAAGGCTACACCATGCAAGAAGTCACCCTCCCCGTGCGTGTCATGAGTCGGCTGGGAATAAAACGCCTGTTGGTCAGCAACGCCGCTGGCGGCATCAACCCAAACTTCGCCGTTGGCGACCTGATGATCATCACCGACCACATCAACTTCATGCCCAACCCCCTCATCGGTAAAAACATAGACGAAATGGGCGTGCGTTTCCCCGACATGACCACCGTCTACAGCCGTTCGCTACGCCAGCGTGCCTACCAAGCCGCCGACCAGTTAGGATTGCAACTGCGTGAGGGTGTTTATGTAGCCGAAACGGGGCCGACCTACGAAACCCCCGCTGAGTACCGCATGTATGGCATGCTCGGTGGCGACGCTGTAGGCATGTCGACAGTGCCCGAAGTCATCGTAGCCCGCCATTGTGGCATGGAGATTTTTGGCATGAGTGTCATCACCAACTGTGCCAAAGACCTCGGCGAAAGCTGTCAAAACGACGGCGACGACGTTGTCCGTGCCGCCGACAAAGCCGCCGACAACATGACTGCCATTTTCAAAAAATTGATTTCCTAAGATAAAACAAACATCCCCGCTTCTCGCACCACTTAACGACAGCCAATGATAAAAAAAATATTCTTTCTCACACTCACCACTTTACTACTTTTCTCACACAACGTTTCGGCTCAAAGTCTAAGCTATGGTATTAACCCCGAGCTTGACAGCATTGCTTTTGCCCGCTTCCGCACCCACATGGACAGCATACGCGCCGAGCGTCCCACCGTTGCCCTCGTGCTCAGCGGTGGTGGTGCCAAAGGAGCAGCGCACATAAGCGTTATACGCTATCTTGAAAAGCAAGGAATCCCTATCGACCTCGTCATGGGCACAAGTATTGGAGGTCTGGTTGGCGGCCTCTACGCTTGCGGCTACACCGGCGAGGAGCTACAAGCCATAATCAGAGACCAAGACTGGAACTACCTGCTTCGCGACACCCACCCTCGCCATTTCGACGCCTTGCAGCTGAAAGACTACAACCGACAATTCCAGCTCACCATACCTTTCGGAACCTATAAATGGGACTTCCACAAACCCGTCATCAGCCGTCGCAGCATACTCCACGACGGCATTGTCCAAGGACGCAATGTTGAGGACTTGCTTGCCAGCCTATTGGTGGGCTATTCCGACGAAACAGACTTCCTCAAGCTCCCCATACCTTTCGTCTGCGTGGCCACAGACATGATTAGCGCCAAACCCAAAGTGTGGCACTCGGGCAACCTTATCGACGCCTTGCGATCGACAATGTCGATACCAGGCCTCTTCTCGCCCGTCAAGACCAACGGCATGGTGCTTACCGACGGCAGCATGCGCAACAACTTCCCCGCAGCCATAGCCAAACAAATGGGAGCCGACATCATTATTGGCGTTGACATCTCGGCTCCTGGCCTCAACGCCAACCAAATGAAAAGCATGATAGACATCGTGTTTCAAACCACCGACGTGCTTGGTCGCGAAGCCTACGACGCCGCTCTCAACGTCACCGACATATACATTCAGCCTCAACTCAACGATTTCTCGCTCCTCAGCTTCGACAAAGAGAGCATAGACACCATCCTTGAACGCGGCCGCATAGCTGTAGAGATGAAAGCCGACCAGATAGAGGCCTTGAGAGACAAAATGAACGGCATTCAGCTTCGAAACTCACACCGTCACAACGCAAAAAAAGCTGTCGACCTCCACAAAACGGCTATTCCGATAGACAAAATACAATTCACAGGCATCAACGCCAAAGAGGAAAAATATCTTCGCCGCAAGTTGCACCTCATGCAAAACGTCAAACAGTCCATACACATTATGGAGCTTGAAGATATGGTGAGTTACCTCATAGGTCTCAACGCTTTCGAGAAGGTCACGTACCAGATAGTTGGCGACAAACAGCCTTACACTGTCCAATTCAACTGTTTTCGCTCACCCATCAACCAACTTGGCGCCAGCGTTCGTTTCGACGCCATAGACTATGCCGCCGTACTGCTGCACTATGGTGTCAATTTCCACCAACTCACAGGAAGCCGTCTGGATTTGATAGCGCGGTTGGGGCAAAACAGCAAACTCACAGCCTCACATACCCTCAGCACAGGACAAGGTATAGACTTCGGCACTAAAATATCCTTTCAGGCTGTTCGCTATGCTTCGTTTAGATTGGGAGTTTCCAACTATAGTCTCGACTACAACCTCGGACACGCCGAAACATACATATCGCTCGCCCCTTGGCGTCAAATGAACATCAACGCCGGTCTCTGCGGTGACTACACCTATCTCGTATCGCTCCTGGGCGACAATACAAACCTCCACACAGTATTGGATTATGACAAAAAGAACCTATACCTGGGAGGTTTCCTGAGCATACGCTCCGACTCGTTCGACGACCCCTACTTCCCCACTCATGGCACACGCTATAATATAAAATACAACATTTACGACATAGTGCAATACGACGCAGAGAACATACACACTTTGCAATTTGGACTTAAGTCAGCTTTTTCAAAAGGACGGCTAACAATAATGCCTTTCTTAGACGGTCGTTATGTCAACACCAACGTCGCCCCATACGCAAACATGTTGTCTGTTAGTGACGCCAATCGTTTTATAGACCATCAGATTTCGTTTATTGGCATCAGCACGCCGACATTGATGAATCGCACTTTGGGTTCGGTGGGATTAGGCGCTCGTGTCTTGATTGGCAAGAGCCACTATCTGACGGCGACATTCCAAGCCATACAGATGTCCGAAGAACCCGATGATTTCCTCAAAGGCAGCACCATTATTGGCGCCGCATTGGAATATGCCTACAACACCATTGTAGGACCTCTGAAATTCAATGTCCATTGGTCGAACATAACCAAGAGGTTAGGTTTCTACCTCGGCATCGGTTTAGACTTCTAAATCCTAGTGACCAATTGGGGTTAAAAAGATAAGCGGCCAGCAAATGCATTTGCTAGCCGCTTATCAAATAAGTATATCAGAAATGTTATTTCTGCATGCTCTTCAAACGTTCGGTGAGCATGGGGACAATCTTGTGGAGGTCACCCACGATGCCGAGGTCGGCAACCTGGAAGATAGGAGCAAATTTGTCTTTGTTGATGGCGACGATAAAGTCACTTTCTTCCATACCGGCGAGGTGCTGGATGGCGCCGCTGATGCCGCAAGCCATATAGAGAGCCGGGCGGACTGTTTTACCAGTCTGACCAACCTGACGGCTGGCATCCATAACACCGGCGTCGACCATAGCACGGCTTGACGACACTTCGCCACCGAGTTCCTTGGCCAAAGCCTCGAGTTTGGCAAAACCATCTTTGGTGCCTACGCCACGGCCACCGCTGACGAGAATCTTAGCCTCGCTGATGTCGGTAACAGTCTTTTCCTCTTTGACGGTCTTGACGAGCTTGACACGATTGATCTTGTCGACGTTGAAATCGACGTTGAAATCTACGACCTCACCCTTACGGTTGCTGTCGGCAGCCATTTTCTGCATAACGCCAGGACGGACGGTGCTCATCTGAGGACGGTTGTTTTTGCAGAGGATGGTAGCCATAAGGTTGCCGCCAAAAGCGGGACGAGTCATACGGAATTCGTGAGCTTCGTCATCGCTGATTTCCAACTTGGTGGCGTCGGCGGTAAGACCGGTGCGGTTGCGGGCGCTGACGCGGGGACCGAGGTCACGACCAATGGTGGTAGCGCCGATAAGCATGATGCTTGGTTTCTCTTTTTCGATGATGGCAGTGATAGCCTGGGTATATGGCTCGGTCATATAGTCCTTGAGCAGGTCGTTGTCGACAACCATGACGCGGTCAGCGCCGTGCTCGATAAGGGTCTGTGCCAATGGTTTCACATCTTTTCCCAGCAGCATGGCAACGACTTTTTCGTTGTTGGCGTCAGCCAATTCACGAGCCTTGCCAAGCAGCTCAAGAGCCACATTCTGTAGTTTACCGTTGCGTTGTTCGGCAAACACGTATACGTCTTTATATTCTGCTAAGTTCATTGTTCATTCTTTTATTCCAGTTTAGCTAGTAGCGGCGTGATGTTGTCGCACTAGTCAAACCAGGGTTACTAGATAATGTGTTTCTCTTTAAGTTTATTGACAATCAGCTCTACAGCCTCTTCGGGAGAGACCTCGAAGGTTTGACCGGCAGGCTTAAGCTGTTTGGGGAACGATTTGAAGACACTTGTGGGCGAACCAGCTTTGCCGATATGCTCCTCGGGAACGTTGATACGATCAGCACCCCACACTTCAACCTCTTTGTCCCAAGCGTCGACGATGCCGCTGACAGTCATATAGCGAGGCTGTACGCTGCTAGCCAAGGCGGTGACTACGCAAGGAGCGTGCATTTCGAGAATCTGATAGCCATCCTCAAGTTGTTTCTTGATGGTGAAGGTCTTGGTAGCTTCATCATACTGGAGGTCTTCCATATAAGATACCTGAGGCAGATCGAGGTGTTCAGCAATCTGAGGTCCCACCTGGGCGGTGTCGCCGTCGATAGCCTGGCGGCCAGTGATGATGAGGTCGAAATCCATAGTGCGGAGAGCGCCAGCGATAGCGCTACTTGTTGCCAGAGTATCGGCGCCACCGAGCTTGCGGTCGGTAAGAAGGATGGCGCGGTCGACACCCATTGCAAGGGCTTCGCGCAGAATAGCCTCGGCCTGTGGAAGGCCCATAGTGATAACTGTGACATGGGCTCCGAATTTGTCTTTCAGCTGAAGAGCATATTCGAGACCTCCCTTGTCGTCGGGGTTCATAATCGAGGGCACACCCTCGCGGATAAGGGTACCGGTCACGGGATTGATTCTCACCTCGGTGGTGTCCGGCACTTGTTTTATACAAACTACTATGTTCATTCTTTTGATTTTTGGGTGAATGGTGTATCGTGATTCGACATAATGTAGTCTATTCACTAGCCACTATTCACGAGTCTCTAATTATTTAAACAACTTACCGGCAATCACCATACGTTGTACTTCGCTGGTGCCTTCGTAGATTTCGGTAATCTTGGCGTCGCGCATCATACGCTCGACGGGATATTCACGAGTGTAGCCATAGCCACCGTGGAATTGGACTGCCTTGGTGGTAACCTCCATAGCTGTTTCGGCCGAGAAGAGTTTAGCCATAGCGGCATCGGCGCTATAGGGGATGCCATGGTCTTTCTTGTAGTGAGCCGAGCGGCACAACAGACGGGCAGCCTGAACCTTGGTTTCGAGGTCGGCCATCTGGAACTGAGTGTTCTGGAATTGGGAGATGCTGCGACCAAACTGTTTACGTTCCTTGGTGTATTTTACGGTCTCGTCCATAGCGCCCTGGGCAATACCAAGAGCCTGGCAGGCGATACCGATACGGCCACCGTCGAGGGTCTTCATAGCCAAGCCAAAGCCCTTGCCGAGCTGACCAAGCTGACGATCCTTAGGAATGCGGCATTCTTCGAAAATCAACTCTGTGGTTGCGCTGCCGCGGATACCCATTTTCTTCTCCTTCTTGCCAATGCTGAAGCCCGGGTCAGTCTTTTCAACTATGAAAGCGCTGATACCTTTGGTGCCAAGGCTCTTGTCGGTCATAGCGATGACGATGAACACGTTGGCATAGCTACCATTGGTGATGAAAATTTTGCTGCCATTGAGCACCCATTCGTCACCATCCAAAACTGCGGTAGTCTGCTGACCTGCGGCGTCGGTACCGGCATTAGGCTCGGTAAGGCCGAAAGCGCCGATCCATTCGCCGCTGGCGAGTTTGGGCAAGTATTTCATTTTCTGTTCCTCGGTGCCTGCCTCAAGGATGGGGGCGCAGCAAAGAGAGGTATGGGCAGAAAGGATAACACCTGTAGTGGCACAAACGCGGCTGAGCTCTTCCACAGCCATTCCATACATGATGTTAGTGCCACCGGCACCACCGTATTGTTTTGGTACGGGAATACCCATAAGACCGATCTTGGCCATTTTCTGGACGGTCTCCATGGGGAAACGCTCCTCCTCGTCGACCTCGGCGGCGAGAGGTTTCACTTCCTTCTCTGCAAATTCGCGAATCATCTGCAGGAAGAGTTCTTCTTGTTTGGTGAAGCTAAAATCCATTTATTTTATTGTTTTTATTATTCGAAAATAACGTTATTAACGTGAATACGTCGTTTTATTTAACAGCGATAGTCTCAATCTCGACCAACACACCCATAGGCAGACCCTTGACTGCGAAGGCTGCGCGAGCGGGACAGTCGGTGTTATAATACTTAGCGTAAACCTCGTTCATAGGTTTGAAATACTCCATGTCGGCGAGCAGACAGGTGCTTTTTACAACATCCTGGAATGTGAAACCAGCCTCGTCAAGGATAGCCTTGATGTTCTGCATAACCTGCTCGGTCTGAGCTGTAATGCCTTCAGGGACAGTCTTGGTGGCAGGATTGATAGGAATCTGGCCAGAAATGTAAAGAGTGTTGCCGGCAAGTACGGCCTGGCTGTAAGGTCCAATAGCTGCAGGAGCATTGGGAGTGTTAATTATTTTCTTCATTATTATATTGTATTAATTTATTTTACACTAAAAAGCAATTACAATAAGAGTTTGCAAAGATAAGGATTTTTTTTCTATTGGCAAAGGGTATTGTCCAAAAAATAAACTCACACTTTTTCGCATCTCTAGTTCGTGATAATGTATATCAATATTTTAAAGGCCGTTAACTTTCACAACATTATTGTTTTCAATTTATATGCTCATTTTTTTTCCTTTAAACATATACCAACATCGAAAAAACTTCGTATATTTGCAAATTCAAAAAAATGTCAAGTCATGTACATCATTGGAATAATGTCCGGCACTTCTCTTGACGGCATTGATATGGCCTACTGTGAGTTCACCGACTCGCGTCATTTCCACCTTATTGCCGCCGAGACATACCGTTATCCCGCCGCATGGCAGGAGCGTCTTGCCTCCCTCCATCGCGCCTCGGCCGAAGAATACGCTTTGGCCGATGTCGAGCTGGGGCGTCTTATTGGCGAAAAAGTGAAACAATTCATCGAAAATCACCCAGGCCGCGTCGACTGCATAGCCTCTCACGGGCATACCGTATTCCATCAACCCGAAAGGGGTCTTACGGCTCAGATTGGCGACGCCAACGCCATTCACGCCGCTACGGGATTGCCTGTGGTTTACGACTTTCGTCGTCTTGACGTCGCCCTTGGCGGCCAAGGAGCCCCTCTCGTCCCCATAGGCGACAAACTGTTATTCAGCCAATACGACTGCTGCATTAACCTTGGCGGCATAGCCAACATATCATACGAACTCAACGACCAGCGCATAGCCTACGACATCTGCCCATGCAACATGGCTTTCAACCACCTTGCCGGACGTATGGGCCTGACCTACGACAATGGTGGCCAGATGGCTCGCGAAGGCGAAGTGCAGACCTCTATCCTGGCTCGACTAGAAACACTCGAATACTATCGTGTTCCCGCACCAAAAACACTCGGCAAAGAATGGTTTGAGCAGAGATTTTTGCCCTGTCTGGCACCCTTCGATCAACAGCCGACCGAGAATTTGATGCGCACCGTGGCCGAACACATATCACTACGCCTAGCCGACGCCATTATCCACAGCGGCATAGAGCCTCACAAGGTGTTGGTCACTGGCGGTGGAGCCAACAACCAATTCCTGCTGGAACTGGTGAAAGAAAAAATCGGCAAAACAGACATTGAGAGCATCGACAACAGAATCGTCGACTTTAAAGAAGCCATCATATTCGCTCTTCTCGCCTACCTTCGCATTGAAGGTACCAACAACACTTTAGCGTCAGTGACAGGTGCCATCCACGACAGTTGTGGCGGCAGCATAATAGGAAAAGTGAAGACCGAGGATCTATGATAGCCTGATTTACCGATAGACAGCATTAATCCACAAAGAGGCTTGCAGCTATGCCGTCGGCATGTAGCAGGCCTTCTTTTGTTGGCTTATAAGCCTCATTGGTGTCGACTATCAGACCTTCATTGACAAAAGGCTGAATCTTTTTACCTATCACGTTGGCGTATTCTGAAGGAATCTTAGCTTTTGCCATTCCCTCTACTGTGCGTAGCGAAGTCATAACATACTCATTGACGTGATCCCGGATAGTCAACGACTCCTCCTCGTAAGGCACCTCACCGTTCATACAACCTGATATGTAAGCCTTGACATCGGCGGCATTCCAACGCCTATGATCGCCGTCGAAAGAGTGTGCCGCCGCACCGCAACCAATATATGGAGTTCCGTCCCAATAGCGGCTATTATGTCGTGAATGGTATCCCGGACGACAATAATTGGAGACCTCATACTGCTCAATATTATTATCCACGCACCATTCTTGAAGTATGTCGTACATCGATGCCACCACATCGTTATCGGGAAGTGTCACCCTGCCCATCTCAATCTGCCGTTTCAAGATAGAGTTCTCCTCAACGGTAAGCTCATAGCATGACAAGTGCTTGATTTTGTCGCCCATATGTGATATGGCGGCAAGGTTGCCTCGCCAACTATCGCAACTTTGACCTGGCAATCCCATGATCAAATCGACAGAAATATTGTCAAAACCAGAAGATGCAGCATTTTTTATAGCCTCGAAGGCCTGACGCGAAGAGTGTATTCTATTGATTGCACGAAGGTCATTGTCGTCAAACGATTGGACACCGATGCTTATGCGGTTGAAAAAATCCATCGAGCCAAGCGATGCAAGATAGTCATTGCCGAGGTTCTCAGGATTGGCTTCGATGGTGACCTCCTGCAGTTGAGACAAGTCATAATGCTTACGGATGGTGCTCACTATTCGTTCCATCTGACCTAATGACAACAAGGAGGGGGTTCCGCCACCAAAATAGATAGTTTTCAGAGGTTTTACCACTGCCCGCTGTTTTAATTCAAAACATAGCGCGTCGACATAATCATCCCTGTCGTGTTTTCCCGCCAACGAATAGAAACCGCAGTACGAGCATTTCCTGCTACAATATGGAATATGGATATAAAGCACAGAGCGATGACTGTTATAAACTAAAAAGGTTTCGCAGCATATTGCGAAACCCTCGTTAGTAGCGGGGATGAGAATTGAACTCATGACCTCCGGGTTATGAATCCGACGCTCTAACCAGCTGAGCTACCCCGCCATGAAATCGAGTGCAAAAGTACACATTTTCTTTAATCCGGCAAAATTTTTTGTAAAAAAATCATATCTTTGTATTTCATTATGACAATGCGAAAAGCAATCAAACAATTAAACATCAGATAGCTATGCTTGATGAAAAGGACAAAAAAACTTATTCAAATTTTGAATACGACAGTGCCTTAAACGTGCAAGAAGGGGTGGAACAACCAGAGCAAATCAGCAATTTTTACCTCGAAAAAGTACGTAAAAAAAGACGCGAAATGCCATCTGTAGAGCAACTCGTCGATGGCATTATTCACGGCAACCGTGTCATGCTGTCGCAAGCCATCACTCTTGTCGAAAGTTCTCTTCCCGAGCATAACCGTCGTGCCCAAGAGGTCATCGAGCAGTGCCTTCCCTACTCGGGCAAAAGCATTCGTTTGGGCATCACCGGTGTGCCTGGCGCAGGCAAAAGTACCACCATCGAAGCCCTAGGCAAAATGCTTACCGCACTGAACCACAAGGTGGCAGTCCTTGCCATCGACCCTTCCAGCGAACGTTCAAAAGGCAGCATTCTCGGTGACAAGACAAGGATGGAGGAGCTCTCCACCGACCCCAATGCTTTCATACGTCCCTCGCCATCGGCGGGCTCGTTGGGAGGTGTGGCTCGCAAAACCCGCGAAATCATTCTCCTTTGTGAAGCCGCAGGTTTCGACACCGTCATAGTGGAGACCGTAGGTGTAGGACAGTCGGAAGTGGCGGCGCACTCTATGGTTGACTTTTTTCTGCTCCTTCAGCTCGCCAACACTGGCGACGAGCTGCAAGGCATTAAGCGCGGCATAATGGAGATGGCCGACATGATAGCCATCAACAAATGCGACATAGACCCCGACAGGGCCAAGTTGGCGGCGCAACAGTTCCGCAACGCTCTCCACCTCTTCCCTATGCCCGATTCGGGATGGACGGTTCCGGTGCTTCCCTGCTCGGCATACAGCCACGAAGGCCTGCAAGAGATTTGGAACAAAGTGCTTGAATATGTGGCTTTCACCAAAAAGAACGGCTATTTTTACAACAAACGCACACAACAGAACCTGCGTGTGCTGCAAGAAACCATAGAGAACTCCTTGAAGGAACGTTTCTACAGTCAGCCCGGCATAGAGGAGCGAATAGAGAAAGCGCGACAAGACATTCTCGACAACAAAGTTAGCGCCTATGCCGCCGCGGAAAAATTACTCGACAACAAATAATAATACCCATCATTAATACATTTCAGCGATGAAAAAAAACAACCTATTCAAATTGATATTGTTGGCAGCCATTGTCGTCACCAGCTGCAACCGACCATACGACACTGTCTTCTCGACCTACAAGAATGGCAGTCCCAAACTAGTCTTCACCGTTGTCGACGGCAAAAAAGGTGAGGTCACCCGTCTTGGCGAAAAAATGTACTACGAGAATGGCAAGCTCATGTATGAGAAGCATTTCGACAACGACCGTCCTACAGGCACCTGGCATTTCTTCTACGACAACGGCAATCCCCATGCCGAAGTCAATTTCGACAATGCCGATTTGAAAAAATGCGACTGGAAAATATACAGCCGCGATGGTGGCGACTTCTACCCCGACCCCTACGACTCTATGCGTGTTCTCGAACTCACACCCGACTATCGTCCCCTTTCTGTGGCCTATTACATTGGCGACACCGAAATGCGCTATCAGTTCAACGACAACTACACCATCAACCTGCGTGGAATGGTGAAAAACGGACTGAAAGAAGGTCGTTGGGAATTTTTCTACGCCAATGGTCAAAAGATGCTTGAAGCCCAGTTTTCGGGCGGCATAGAGAACGGCGCCTACAACTCGTATCGCGAAAACGGCCTACCCTACTTCCGTGGATTCTACATCAATGGCAAACGCGCCAACATATGGGAATACTATGACGAAACAGGAGAACTTGCCGACCGCAGAGATTTCGACGAGCACTAAACCGACAACAACAGAACATTTCTGAGAGTACCTAAAAAAATCACCACTTGGATATCAATCTCGACAACCCGATTTACAACCTCATAGGTGCCGCCGCCGACACCCTAGGCATGGAATGCTATGCTGTGGGAGGTGTGGTTCGCGACTATTTCCTGGCAAGGCCATGCAACGACATCGATGTCGTCTGCGTAGGCAGTGGCATAGCTTTGGCCGAAGAGGTGGCACGTCGTCTGGGCGACATCTCAGGTCACGTCCCCGAAGTCCACATCTTTCGCAACTTCGGCACCGCACAAATACACTGCAAAAGCAACCACTTCTACCCTTCCGACAAAAATACAGACTTTGAGTTGGAATTTGTGGGCGCACGCCGTGAATCATACCATCGCGACAGCCGCAAACCAATTGTCGAAGACGGGACTCTTGAAGACGACCAGAATCGTAGAGACTTTACTGTCAACGCCATGGCAGTATGTCTCAACGAAGCACGATTCGGCGAACTTGTCGACCCCTTTGGAGGTATCAAAGACTTGGATCAAGGCATTTTGCGCACTCCTCTCGACCCCGATGTCACCTTCAGCGACGACCCCTTGCGAATGATGAGAGCCATACGCTTTGCTTCACAGCTGGGTTTCCGCATCGAAGACCGCTGCTTTGAAGCCATACACTCCAATGCCGAGCGGCTGAAAATTATATCCCAAGAACGTATAACCACAGAATTCAACAAGATACTTCTCTCTCCACACCCATCGTTAGGAATAAAACTGCTTGAAAAGTCTGAGCTACTACCCATCTTCTTCCCCGAGCTGCAAAAGCTTAAAGGGGTTGAGACCATCAATGGCCGCAGTCATAAAGACAACTTCTACCACACCCTCGAGGTGCTAGACAATGTGGCTTTGGCCGACAACCAACGCAAACAAGATGAAGAGAATAGAAGCGGCGACGACAACACCTTGTGGTTGCGTTGGGCTGCCTTGCTTCACGACATAGGCAAACCTGCGACAAAACGCTATGACGAAAAGATTGGATGGACCTTCCATGGCCACGAGGTGAAAGGATCGCTGATGGTGAAAAAGATTTTCAAAAGGATGCGACTGCCTCTCGACAACAAGATGAAATATGTTGAGAAGCTGGTACTTCTCCATCTGCGCCCCATAGTAATCTCAGAAGATGTGGTCACCGACTCGGCGGTGCGACGTCTGCTCTTCGAGGCCGGCGACGATATCGATGACCTCATGCTGTTGTGCGAAGCCGACATAACATCCAAGAAAGAGGAGAAAAAGAAACGTTTCCGCGACAACTATCAGCTGGTGAGACACAAACTTGTGGAGTTGGAGGAGAAAGACCGTATACGCAACTTCCAGCCACCAGTAAGCGGATTGGACATCATGGAGACCTTCGGCATAGGTCCCTGCCACGAAATAGGTGTTATTAAAGACGCCATAAAAGACGCCATCCTTGACGGCAAGATACCTAACGACCGTGAGGCGGCATGGAAAATGATGCTTAACGAAGGCAAAAAGCTGGGACTGAAACAATCCGATGTTAACGCTAACCATTTTCAACCTTAACGCCAACTTTAACTTATTTTGTTTTTCAGGATACAATTGAGGAAACCTTAACGTTAAATATCAAATAAGTAAAAAAAACTTCTAATATCCCACTTGGTTTTGAAACAACTGATCATTGTTGCAGGTCCCACTGCGGTTGGAAAAACCGCCCATGCTATAGAGCTGGCTCAAAAATACGGCACTGAGATTGTCTCATGCGACTCACGACAGTTCTACAGAGAGCTCAACATTGGTGTAGCACGCCCTTCACTCGATGAGCTAAACGCGGTACCACACCATTTCATCGCCTGCCGCTCAGTAGAGCAACCATACAATGTCTACGACTACGAACACGACGCAATGATGGTTGTCAACACATTATTTCAAAGCCACGACGTTGTTATAGCTGTAGGTGGCTCGGGGCTATATATAGACTCGCTTGTCAACGGAATCAACTATATGCCCGACCCTGCGCCGGGACTGCGAGAAAGGCTCACAAACGATATCGCCGAAGGTAAGCTGCCCGAGATGCTCGGCAAACTAAGAGAGCTCGACCCTGAATACTATGCCGTTGTTGACCACAGCAATCCGATACGCATACAGAGAGCCCTCGAAGTGATCTTAACATCTGGCAAAACATACACATCGTTTATTTCCAAACCGCTAAAAAACCGCGACTTCGACATAAAAACCATAGTGTTGGAGCGAAGTCGTGAAGAGCTGCGCGTCAGAATAAACCGGCGCGTAGACCAGATGATTGACGACGGGCTACTAGAAGAAGCCAAGAGCTTAATTCATCTGAGGAAGCTCAACACCCTCAACACAGTAGGTTACAAAGAGATTTTCGACCACATTGACGGCAAATGCAGTTTGCCAGAAGCCATAGTGGAGATAAAAAACCATACTTGGCAATATGCCCGCAAGCAGCTCAACTGGCTGAAACGATACTTATGACAAGAGGTGTAAAGATTAATTGTCGCCAAAGAGGATTGTCAAACCAAAAAAGAGTTTATTGCGCAATGATTTGATTATCATTACAATAAACAAACATAAATATTTATAGTAGTATGATTATATAATCCCTTGCGAGGGGCGGTGGCTGTTGCTATTTTAGACGGTCGAGCATCTTCCAGAAGTCGGGGAAGGATTTGGCTACACAGTCGGGATTGCTGACCTTCAATTTGGGAAGTATTACCGACAGAGCCCCGAAAGCCATAGCGATACGATGGTCGTCGTGCGAATCTATCTCTATCTCGTCGGGGTGGTTCTGTTCCGAGAAGGGTTCTCCTGCTGCTATTGTCATCACTCCATCAGCATAGGCTACTTCTCGTCCCAACAAGGAAAGGCCCTCAACAATGCTCTGAATGCGGTTGCTCTCCTTGTGGCGCAAATTGTCGACGCCCATCAGGCGAGCCTCGATACCAAGAGCGGCGCAAGTCACAGCAACAGCGGGAACAAGGTCGGGAGTGTTGGTGAAATCCCATTCAAATGAGGTGGCAAAGTCGCCATCACGTCTGATTTCGACCGACTGTTCCGCCTGAAGTATGTCAAGGCCCAAAGTCTCGTATATGTCACGCAGCACTTTGTCGCCCTGAAGGCTCTCGCGCTGCAAGCCAGGCAAACGGACGGGGACATCGGGGAGCAGAGAGACAGCCTCGAAAAAATAGGATGCCGAAGGCCAGTCTTTCTCTATCGACACCATATCGCATTGCGGTATGGAGTGTTCCACATAATAGGTAGGCGGATTGCCTTTCAAAACCCACTGCACTTTGGCCTGCTCCATAACACGGAGGGTCATATCGATATAAGGTTCCGAAGCAGGAGCTCCGACGAGCTCAACCATACCTCCCTGAGGCATGGTGGCAGCAGAGAGCAACAGAGCCGAAGCATACTGGCTGGAGACGCTGCAATCTATTTTCACACGTTTCGCCGAGGGTATAGCGCCCTCTATTTTGACAGGAAGGAAGCCCTCCTCTTTGGTGCATGTGATTGAGCATCCCGCCTGACGAAGGGCGTCGATAAGTTGCGCCATAGGACGGCGGCAAAGCTGCTCAGAACCGGTAAGAGTATGAGTTCCAGGGGTTATGGACAAGAGCGCCATCAGGAAACGTGCCACTGTGGCGGCATCATGGCAATCGAAATTATGACGACGGCCAGCCTTAAGTTGATGAAGCAGTCGTGAGAGCTGCTGGGTATCGTTGGAGGACGAAATATTTTTAATTTTTATGCCTGTGCGCGACATATAGTCGAGCATCAACCAACGATTGGAAAGACTTTTTGATGAGGGAAGAGTGATTTGTATTGTATCTAAATCCATAACCTATTTTATTCTGACAAAAGTATTTAATAAATAAATCAAAAATAATATCGAGTTTGCAAAAGTAAGAAAAAAAAACGAAAAACAACAAAAGTATCTTCAGGTTTATGGTTAACGGTTCTTTTCTAGGCGCCGATTTCTCGCCTCAGCATTCAATCAAGTTTGTCTGCCTTCGGCTTATCGAAAACGGTCTAAATCGTATTCTTTGATTTTGCGATAGAGTGTGCGTTCGGAAATGCCCAGCATCTGTGCGGCGGGACGGCGACGACCATGATTGATTTCCAACGCTTTGAGAATAGCTGCTTTTTCGCGGTCGGCAAGAGAGAGCGGCTCATTCTCCACAACCTCCGAATCTTGAAACTCAACATCCTCGGTGGGTTGTTGGTAGGTGGGCAGGTCGTATGGGGTTGCCGCCGAGTGTTTGAATGTGTGGACATTATGGTTTGCCGCTTCGGCAGGACGTTGATATGGGGCTACATCGATATGCGCTGGTGTGTCGAGCTGATAATATTGCTCTTGCTCGATATAGTCGGGTTGAGGAGCCACAGCGGGACGCTGGTCGCCGTTGTGGTGTGCCAACGAGGTGATGATTTGCTTGAGGTTGTTGATTTCCGACCTCATCTCGTTGATCATCTGACCCATCGAGAGGGCTTTGAGCAACAGCTCGCGGTCGGAGATGGATGTCGACGTCTGCTGGGCTTCGGGGCGGAACAGGACAGGCATGTTGCCGTCGGGCACATAATGGATATAGTTGGAGAGTATTTCGCTTGTCACCATACGATCGTTCTCGACCACAGCTATCTGCTCTGTGACATTTTTCAACTCGCGCACATTGCCGTACCACGGGTATTGACGCAGATATTGGCGCGCATCGTCGGTGAGCTGAAGAAGAGGCATGTGGTATTTCTCCGACACATCGGAGGCAAATTTCCGGAACAGCATGATAATGTCGTCTTTGCGCTCTCTCAGCGGCGGTATCGCTATCGATATTTGGTTGAGGCGATAGTAGAGGTCCTCGCGATACTGGCCTTTGCGTATGGCTGCCATCAGGTCGACATTGGTGGCTGCGACGACACGAACGTTGATTTTGCGTGCCGTCGAGGAGCCCACAGGTATTATCTCGCCATTCTCGAGCACACGCAGCAGTTTGACCTGCATGGCCAAAGGTAGTTCGCCAACCTCGTCAAGGAATATTGTGCCGCCATCGGCCTCCTCAAAATAGCCTTTGCGGTCCTTGTCGGCACCTGTGAATGAGCCTTTAACATGACCGAAAAGTTCGCTCTCGATGGTGCCTTCGGGTATAGCGCCACAGTTGACGGGGACAAGTTTCTTGTGCTTGCGGCCGCTATTGTCGTGAATCATGCGGGCAAAGACCTCCTTACCCACACCACTCTCACCAGTAACAAGGATGCTGAGGTCGGTAGGCGCCACCTGGATGGCTTTGTTGATGGCCATCAGCAGCTTAGGGTCGTTGCCTACTATATCGTATCTATTTTTTATTGTTTGGATGTCCAAAGGTGTTTATATTTAAAGGGTTGAATAGTTTCTTTTCGTTTTGTCGGGTTCCTCCTACCCCACCACCCTGTTGAGGGCAGCGCCTAATTTTTGACGTATCTTGTTGAGCTGCATCTTCTGAGCCATAAGCATAAGGCGCTCGTCGTCATCGGTGGCATAGGGGAACTGCGAATCTATGCTGTTGATTTTCTGTTCCAGTTTTTTCATTTTGAAGTTGAGAATTGTTTCCTCAACATCAACCTGCAACTTATCCTCGGGGGTGGGCACATAGATATGCTTTTCTTTTGCCCATTTGTCGCTGATATGAAGCTCCTCCATCATAAGAGTTATGGCCTTGTTGCGAACAGCGGCGTCGGGGTGGTTGACAAAGTACTGCATATCTATAGTGGTGGCGCCATCCTGCAACATGGAGGCAAAATGGTTGAAAATGGTTTGGCAAACAGGGTCGGTAAAGGTGAGGTTGTCGGCCAGCACATCGGCAACAATAATCTGAGCCACAGTATAGTAAACCGTCACCACCTTACCCTCCTCGTCCTTTTCAACCTCAGGCAGCGTATTGTTGCCAAAGTTGAGTAGCAAATCAACAATTTTGTCCTCCTGGCTTTGCGCGGGATTGAGCTGGAAAGCCTCCACCATGGGGGAGGGCGTCACGGCTTGCGCAGGACCCAATCCAGAGTCGTCTGAAAGTTGCGGTTGAGGCTGTCCGCTACGATCGACGAGGTCTTTGTCGGCCGGGTCGGGAGTATGCTTAGCGCTATCGTAAAGTTTGCGGTTGAGGACCTTGGCAAGCTCGTTTTGCAGCGTTGTTTCGGGCACATGGAGCAGCGACGAGCATTGCGCCACATACTCGGTGCGCTCCAGCAAGTCGGGCACCAACGCTATGGTGCGTACTATCTCACCCAGCACCTCGGCCTTGCGTATGGGGTCGCCCTTGATTTCGTCGGCCAGGATACGGGTTTTGAAGGTGATGAAATTGGTCTCGTTGTCGCGCAAATACTCCTGCAGCCGTGTTGAGCCATACTTCTGGGCGTAGCTGTCGGGGTCGTCGCCATCGGGAAACAGAACCACACGCACATGCATACCTTCCTCAAAAAGCATATTGACGGCGCGGAAAGCCGCCTTGATGCCGGCGTTGTCGCCGTCGTAGAGCACGGTGACATTCTTGGTGTAGCGGCGCATGAGACGCACCTGCTCGATGGTGAGCGATGTGCCGCACGACGCCACCGTGTTCTCCACACCCGACTGGTACATTGAGATGACATCGATATTGCCCTCCACCAAATAGACCTTGTCGAGGCGAGTGATATGATTCCTAGCCTGATATAGACCATACAGGATGTGGCTCTTGTTGTATATCTCCGAATCGGGCGAGTTGACATATTTTGCCTGCTGCTTCTCTTTCGAGAGTATGCGTCCCGAAAAACCCAGCACACGTCCGCTGACGCTGTATATGGGGAACATGACACGACCTCGGAAGCGGTCGTAGAATTTGCCATCCTCGCGGAAGATGGTAAGACCCGTTTTTTGCAGCACGTTGTCGCTATAGCCGCTCTTGCGGGCATGGTTGGTAAAATCGTCCCATTTGTCGAGACAGTAGCCAAGGCCGAAATCCTTGACAACCTTGTCGGTAAGTCCACGCCCGTGGAAATAGCCAAGACCTATCGCCGTCCCCATCTCGTCGTTGAAGAGCAGGTCGGCAAAATATTTTTGTGCAAACTCCGACACATGAAACAGGGCGTCCCTCTCGTTGTTGCGCTCAATCTGCTCCTCGCTAAGTTGCTCTTCCTCGATCTCAATATTATATTTGTTGGCCAGCCAGCGAAGGGCCTCGGGATAGGTGTAGTGCTCATGTTTCATGAGGAAACCGACAACGTTGCCGCTTTCGCCGCATCCAAAGCATTTGTACAAGCCTTTTGAGGGCGAAACGGAGAAAGATGGTGTCTTCTCGTTGTGGAAGGGACAGCACGCCACGTAGTTTGAACCGCGTCGGCGAAGCGACACAAATTCACCTACAACTTCCTCAATACGAGAAACATCCATTATACGTTGTATGGTATCTTGACCTATCATAAAAGTTTGCAAAGATAAGATTTTTTTTGAGAATAGCGATTGAAAAGGAACTGACGTTTTTACAATCAATATTATTTAAGGCTTCCTCTCACGCAAAAGAACAAAGCAAAAAAAACTAACATAAACCCATATCCCGGCGGGCATCATCGATCGCTCGTTAAGACCCAAAAACGACCTCGCCACAAGGTCACTTTTAGCGGACTCATAGCGGACTCATAGCGGACTTATGGGTACTATCCAAAGTACTATCTAGGTACTATCAAAGTACTATCAAAGCACCATAAAATGAGGATGGCGAGACAAGGTGGTAATGGCCGTTGGGCGTAGGGCTATTCAAGGTATGATTTGGCAATATTCAAGAAGTAGCCAACCAAGGGATGGTCGCTCTCCGTACTGAGAAACAGTTTGGTCGATATGCATGAGCTTGCTTTCAACGTTCCATTACCATTGTAACGCTTTATAGTATCCACAGCACGATACAAAGAACCCGCAGTTTGTTTAAGTTTCTTTTTGCCTTCGGCAGAATCGTTTTTTTCCAAATAGGCGAAAGTGTCGTTGACAAAACTTTTAATCCACTCCTCTTCGTACACAAAAGCACAACGGAAGAGCTCTTCGGGCAGAAAGCCCACCGTTGCCAAAAGTGTGTCGCGCTGTTGCTGCAGGCAACGGCGGAAAGCGGGGTGATACCAATTACGTATCATGTATACAGCATGTTCCATGCGTGGCATCTGAAGACGATATTGCCTCTTGTTCATAGCGACAATACGAGGGCTAAAAGCCTCGCGAAGAGCATTGATAACCAAAGAAGTATCAACATCTTCAGGATTGGAAACGAGGTAATTCAAAGCGGCAAAATCGTCGGGATTGGCAGCCAAACGGCGCATCAGCTGGGTGTAGTAGTCGTTGTGTTCAAGGTTTTCTACAAGCCAATGGCGGCGACCGACATTATAGGCATGCTCCGAATGTACCAGCACGCTGTCTATGGTGCGCCAATCTTGGAGCGTAAGAGTCAGATTGTCTACGGCTTTCTCAATAAGAAAATCGCCCACAGTCTTTTTTGCAAGAACACAAAAGCCGCCAATATTAACCCAATCGCTCTCTACCACATGTTTGAAAAGCTCCCCTTTCGAGAAATTGGGATATCGGCACATGAGGCACCACACGGCCACAGCTCTGACATTGGCATTGGCATGAGTGTCGGCAAGCGTGGCTAGTTCGTCGCGGCAAAGATAATGCTCCAAAATCCAAGGCTCTTTATTGGGATAAAAACTAAAAGGAGCGCCATCGATACGATCGCATAAAGCAACTATTGCCGAATAAACTTTTTGTTGCATGCGAGCGTTTCTAGTAAGGCAGGGATTCATCTGACCGACAGCAAAAAACGACAACAAAACAAAAATACTGAGTGTTAATATGTTGCGCATAGAGTGGATTTTTTTATCGGAATGCAAAAATAAAATATTTCCAACAATAATTAGTATATTTTTTCAGCAAAGATTAACAGCACAAAAAAAAATTAAGATACAATTAATAAAAAAATAGTATTTTTGCATTTGTGAAAAAACAATCATACAATTGGGTTAATTGTATTATACTCACCATTATAATACTAACTTCCAATGTTTTGTCGGCTCGCAACAGCCGAGACACATTGGGAACAGGACGTATGATTATTTTCTCTGAGAACCTGGGACAATGGGAGGAGCAGGTGTTGTTCCGCTCACAGATGAGGGCAACAACTCTTTTTGTAGAGCGCGACTGCTTCACCTTTGTGGTGCAGCATCCCGACAACGCCTCGCTGCACCACCCTCGAAGAGCTGACGACAACAACCGCCACCGCACCCACGCCTACCGCATTCGCTTTGAGGGAAGCGCCGCCACCAAGGTGGAGGGAACGGAACGAGAAACCTGGTACGAAAACTATTTCTATGGCAACGACCCCAGCCGATGGGTGTCGAAGGCTGGCGTATTCCAATCGGTTGTGTATCACGACCTATACAACGGCATAGACATGAAAGTTTACGCCGCCAGCAACGCCATGAAATACGATTTCATAGTAAATCCTGGCGCCAATGTCGCCGACATCACAATTGGATATGAGGGCGTTGACGGCATCAAGCTTCGAGACGGCAACATAGTGGTCAGCACATCCGTGCTCGACATTGTGGAGCTGCGCCCCTATGCCTACCAGTTGGTGAACGGCGAACAAAAAGAGGTGGCATGCAGCTATAGATTGAAAGGCAATCAGATAACCTTCAACATAGGCAAACACGACACCACCCAGACGCTTATCATCGACCCTTACCTATACTTTTCTACCTATACCGGCTCGACGGCCGACAACTGGGGCACGACGGGGTGCTACGACAGCTACAAAAACACCTACACCTCGGGATTGGTGTTCGGCAGCGGATACCCCGCCTCGCTGGGCGCCTACGACGGCTCCTACAACGGCAACGCCGACATAGGCATTTTCAAGTTCGACACCACGGGCAGCCAACGCCTTTACGCCACCTACCTCGGCGGCAGCAACGCCGACATGCCCCACAGCATGTTTGTCAACTCGCTCGACGAGCTGGTGATTTTCGGCACCACGGGCTCTGCCAACTTCCCCGTAACCCCCAACGCCTACGACACAAGCTTCAACGGCGGCCCCCTGCTGAGATACGAAGGATCGAGCTCGATCAATTTCCCCAATGGTGTGGACATCTTTGTGTGCCGTTTGAGCGAGAACGGCGAGCAGCTGCAGGCGTCAACCTATGTCGGCGGCTCGGACAACGATGGGCTCAACTACCGCAACTCGTTCGACTACAACACCATAATGATAGGCAACGACTCACTATACTTCAACTATGGCGACGGAGCGCGCGGAGAAATCATCACCGACGACCTGAACAACGTTTATGTGGGTTCGACCACATTCTCGTCCGATTTCCCTGTAACGCCGGGATGTGTGCAGGCGATAAACAATGGCAATCAAGACGGGGTGGTCTTCAAAATCGACTACAACCTGTCGCACATGATATGGAGCACCTATCTAGGTGGCATAAAGGACGACGCTATATACAGTATCGACTGCGACAACGAATACAACGTCGTTGTCACCGGCGGCACCAACAGCTTCAACTTCCCCACCCTCTCCAACGCCTACCGGCGCTACTACAACGGCGGCAGCGCCGACGGCTTTGTTGCCAAGATATCCTATTACGGCAAAACGCTCATGGCCAGCACCTATTACGGCTCCAACACTTACGACCAAAGCTATTTCGTGCGTTGCGGCAAAAGCGGCGACATATTTCTCTTCGGCCAAACCAAAGCCAGCGGCTCCACGCTGATAAGAAACGCCAACTACAGCACCCCCAACAGCGGTCAGTTTCTGGTGCGCCTCAAGCCCAACCTCGACTCTCTGGTGTGGAGCACCGTGTTTGGCGACGGCAGCGGACAGCCGCGCATATCTCCTACAGCCTTTGCCGTGGACATTTGCAACAGATTGTACCTCAGCGGATGGGGAAGAATATTCTTGGGATTGACTTGGAACGGCACCAACTATCCCTGGAACACAGGTGGCACAACCAACATGCCCATCACCAGCGACGCCTACCAAAGCACCACCGACGGCCAGGATTTTTACCTTATGAGCATAGACATGGACGCCAACAACTTGGTGTATGCCACCCATTTCGGGGAGCAGCATGACCCCTCGGGAGGTTACTATCATGGCGGCGACCACGTCGACGGAGGCACCAGCCGCTTCGACCGTCTCGGCACCCTCTACCAGTCGGTATGCGCCAGCTGCAGCGCCGGCGACGAGTTCCCAGTGACGTCAGGCGCCTACAGCCACCACAACAACAGCAACAACTGCAACAACGCCGTTTTCCGCTTCAACCTGACCGCCGACTTCCCGGTGGCTGAATTCAACTACTCTCGCTCCGGCTGCGACCCAACAACAATAACATTCCACAACACCGGCCGAGGCGAAAGCTACCTCTGGGACTTTGGCGACGGCACAACATCGACGGCGGCCAATCCGACACACAACTACTCCGCGGCAGGATTCTACATCGTTCGCCTTGTGGCTTATATGTCGAGCGGATGCCACATAACCGACACAACCCAGAAAACCATCACCATTCTTGCTGGCACCAACGTGCCTACCATGGACACCCTCAGCACCTGTCCGGGAACAGCGATACAGATAGGTGTGCACCCCGAGCTGGGGCTCACCTACCAATGGCTGCTAGGTGCCGTAAGCGACAGCAACATTGCCAACCCATTGACCGATCAACCTGGCGTTTACCAGCTCTACATATCCAGCGGCAACGGATGCTCTAAACTTGTAGAGCAAGTTGTCGTAGCCGGACAGACAGAATCGGCCATCATCGGCGACAGCACCCTGTGCTCGATACCCGACACACTTCGTCTTGTCGCCTATGGCCCCAATCCCACCTACCTATGGTCGAGCAACCGTGAGATGAGCGACACGCTTAACCGAGACCTCACCGACGGAACGCTGAGTTTCACCCCTGTCGACGGTCAATGGCTCTACACTCGTGTGGTTGACGCTTTGGGGTGTTACAAAAACGACAGCATTCAGGTCCATTTCTACAACATCGTCGACAGCTTGAAGATAACCCCGTCAAGCTGTCCCGGCGAATGCAACGGCCAAGTGTGCGTTATCCACTCGGCCAACGCCGCCCTGCCCATACAATACAATTGGACCTATTGGGGCAATGGATGGAACAACGCCAACTGCTGCGCGCAATTCTGCGAAGGCGACTACACGGTCCTTGTCCGCGACAACAACGGATGTTTGGTTTCCAACAACTACACCATAACCAATCCTGAACCTCCCACCATCGAAGCCACCATACAGCATATCCCCTGCCTTGAGTCGTGCACAGGCTCAATAAGCGTCGCCGTCACCGGCAGTTCGCTATACTCCCTTCTGTGGCTCGACGACAGTTCGACGGCAGCCACACGAAGCGACTTGTGTCCGGGTGTGTATCATCTGCAGATTTCCGACACCAACGGATGTCTTTTTTACGACACCATTGAGGTCCTCGACAATTTCGATATGGTGCTCAGCATAGCCAAAGAGCGGAACAGCTGTCCCTCGCAATGCAGCGGCTCGGCAACAGCGCAAGTCAACGGCGGCACAGCGCCATACAGCTACACCTGGAGCTCGGGCGAAGAGGGGGCGACAGCCACATCGCTATGCGCGGGATGGGCTCTGGTGGTTGCCGTCGACGCCAACGGATGCACCGTGAGCGACAGCATAGAGATAGATGTGCAGCACTCGTTCGACAGCATCGAGGTGTGGGCCGACAACGAATATGTGTTCAAAGGGCATAGCACCACGTTGCACGTCACCGAGATAGAGGATGGCGAATACTGGTGGAGCCCCTCGACGATGGTCGACAACCCATCGTCGCCACACCCCACAGCGACATTGGAGGACACCACAACCTTCGTGGTGGTGGTTACCGACTCGATAGGATGCACCTATACCGACTCGGTGCGGGTGGCATGCATATCGGTCGATTGCGGCAAACCCAACATATTCATCCCCAACGCATTCACCCCCAACGACGATGGCAAGAACGACATGCTTTGTTTCAGCGGCGAATGGGTGAGCGAATTCCATATCGCCATATTCACCCGTTGGGGCGAGAAAGTGTATGAGAGCGACAACATGAGTGAATGCTGGGACGGCCGATATCGAAACAACTGGTGCATGGCCGGAGTGTATGTGTACCATTGCCGTATAGTGTGCGCCGATGGCCAAGTGTCGCAATTCAAAGGCGATATAACATTAATACGATAACAGCCGAGGCATGGCGGCGACGACAACATATTGAATGGCAGACAACAAAATGAAACAGACGACCAAAAAAAAAGATCAATTCATAATAGCTTATCTTGTAAACCTCGAGAAAAGCGAAATCGTCATTTCGCACGCCTCATATCTTGCCGCAAAACTCGGCAAAGGACTCATCTTGCTCCACATCAGCGACAAGCGATACACAAAACTATCGCCCTCCGATGCCGAATTTGTGTTGAAAAAGCTTTGCGACGAGCAAAACGCCAAAGCCGGCAATAGCCATTGCACCTATGCCGCCCTAAGCGGCGACACAAAGAAGGCCATCTCCTCGCTGCCTACCATCATGAATGCCGTCGTCATCGTGGCTCAGGTCGACAAACACGCCGGTTGGCGTAATGCCACCCATCCCCGCGCCGTGATACGCAATTTCGCCGACTGTCGCGCAGCCTTTCTCACCGTACAGGAACCTCTCAACACAACTCTTTTATACAGCGACGCCGCTATGGCCATCGACTTCAAGAAAGAGAGCAAAGACAAATTCATCTGGTCGAGCTACTTCCCTCGTTTCTTGAACAGCACGATGCATGTGCTTTACTACGACTACCGCGACGAATTTCTTCATCGGAAATGGTACGCCAACATGCAACAGTTGCACAAGCTCTACAGCAGCCTTGATGTCACTTTCCAACCCCACATCATGGAGTCGAAATCGACCTATCTCGACATGAACACCTTGCGTTTTGCCGAGAAGCACGGCTATGGCATCATGATAGCCGTAACCACAAAAGAGAAAGACGGACTTGAATTCTTTATCGGCACCCAAGAGCGCCGAACCATCGTCAACAAGCAGAAAATGCCGATACTATTCCTCAATCCACGTGAGGACCTCTACGTAATGTGCGACTAGCCGAAGGGGTAAACAAGCGTTGCCGTTTAGATGGAATATACAATCAAACCCACAACACCTGAAAGTACAATGAGAAGTATAGTGTTGGTACGCTTGAAATAGGAGAAATAGAACACGCCAGCGAAAAGAGCAAGGCTTACAATAAATTGTTTGTTGAAACCAGGCACACCAAAGCTTTCGGAAGTCATAAGCAACAAGGCGGCCGCGGCGATAAGACCGACAACAGTATAGCGGAGCACTTGAAATATGGTACTTATAATCTTGTTGTCTTTATGGTGTGAAAGGTAGGTAAATACAATAATCATGACCGTAACAGGCAGAAGTATGACAGCAAACGAAGCCAGCAGAGAACCCAACACGCCCTGCCATTCAGCCATACCGCTGTTGACAACGGCGGTATAGCCAGCGTAGGTGGCGGTATTGATACCCACCGGCCCTGGAGTCATCTGACTTATGGCCAATATGTCGGTAAACTCACTTGAGGTCATCCAGCCATTTTTTACGACCACCTCGTTTTGGATGAGGGCAATCATGGAATAGCCACCACCAAAGGTGAAGATGCCAATCTTGAGAAAAGTCCAAAAGAGATTCAGAAACATAGCGAAAAAAAATTAGCGGGAAGGTCCAACATTAGAAGATTGGGAGTTATCGGAGTTCTGCCTTATCACGCCCCACAGCATACCGCCGCCTATAGCGGCAAGGACAATCCAGATAGGTGATACATCGAAGAGCCAGATGAGCAAAGCGGCGACAATGGGTATCCAGCAGGACGACCAAGAGAGTTTCGCCGACTTGGCCAAGCGGAAAACAGGTGCCGCTATCAAAGCCACCACAGCGGGACGCAACCCCATAAAGATGCGGTCGACAACGACATTGTCGCGAAAGAGATGGAAAAACATAGCCAATAGCATTATCAGAGCTATAGGCATAAGTATATTGCCCAGCACGGCGCACAACACACCTTTCATGCCGCCCAAACGACGACCCACGCAAGTGGCCATATTGACAGCAAAGACACCCGGCATTGCCTGCGAAAGCGACATATAGTCGAGAAACTCCTCGCGTGTGAGCCATCCTCGACGGTCGACGAGTTCCTGCTCCATGATGGGAATCATCACATAACCTCCACCTATGGTAAAGGCACCTATCTTCCAAAAACTGAAAAATAATTCTCTATACAAGGGTTATGAATCTTATATGGTTATTGTGAATGACGCCATCGAAAGAATAAAAAAAAGATAGCTCGCTGGGATATAATAGAGAAACGACCTAAACCTCAAAAAATTGCTTACGGCAGATAAAAATATTTTGCAGGATTACGAATAATAGCTAAATTTGCATGCTAAAACTTAAATAGAAATGATTTCCAGATATCTGTTTTTCATAGTTTTCATCATCTTTATTGTGATCATGCTGTCCCTCGATTTGGGAGTATTTCACAAAAAAGACCACGAGATAAAAATCAAAGAGGCCGCCACATGGACAGGAGTATGGATTTTCATGGCTTTAGCTATGGGTGTCCTGCTTTTTCTGCATGCCGAATGGGTTCACGGAATCAACGATTTGGAGAGTTTGATGGCCTACGCCTCTGGGCAGCCGCAACTACTGAAAGAACTTGAGGCAGCGGCGGCAAGCGGTGGTTATGAAGCAGCTCTATCGGTATACCGCCACGAAATCACAGAGCAATATCTTGCCGGCTACTTCCTCGAAGAGTCGCTGTCAATTGACAACATTTTCGTGATGATAATGATCTTTGTGAGCTTTGGCATCGACAAGAAATACTATCACAGAGTACTTTTTTGGGGCATATTGGGAGCCATAGTCATGAGATTCATTTTCATCTTCGCTCTTGGAGCCCTAGTAACCCGCCTAAGTTGGATTTTGGCCATATTTGGAGTGATACTCATCTATAGCGGTGTCAAGATGTTCCGCGACAAAAGCGATGAAAAGATAGACACCGCAAATCATCCCGCTGTGCGGTTTGCCTCCAAGCATTTCAGGGTCAGCTCTGAACTTGACGGACACAACTTCTTTACTATCAAAGACGGCAAACGCTACATCACACCGCTATTCCTTGTTCTGCTAGTGATAGAGTTTAGCGACATCATTTTCGCTGTCGACTCAATCCCAGCCGTCTTTTCGGTCACCACCGACACCTATATAGTTTATTTCTCCAATATCTTTGCCATCATGGGATTACGCTCACTCTTCTTCCTACTTAGCGACGTCACCGAGAAGTTCTGGCTGCTGCGTTACGGCCTTGGTGCCTTGCTCTGTTTCATAGGACTCAAAATGATTGCGGGTGAGTTTCTCGACTTCCATATCAGCACATTGGCATCGTTGGCTGTGATTATTGGCATACTGCTTTTCAGCATATTGTTCTCACTCATTATACCCAAAAAACAAAAGAGTACAAACTAGATTCTACGGTTGAAACAGATAATCAAAGACATAATAACAACACAATAAACATATTAAAACATGTTAGACTTTATTTTACTTGATATTTCGCGAGGATGGAAGACAGGAATCATGATTGTCGTCATGATAGCAATATTCTATTTCTTTCTGCTCCGTCCCCAATCTCAGAAAGCCAAAGAAGAGCAAAAATATCGTTCAAGTCTCCAGAAAGGTGACCGAGTGATGACCGCCAACGGCATTCACGCCACCATCGTCAGCGTCAATGGTGTGCAGGCAATCGTCGAAGTAGCCCCTGGCGTTAACATGAAGGTTATGCTCTCTTCGCTCAACCCCATACCGCAGCCCAAACAAAACTAGTAGCAACTTATTACAAACCACATCGTAACGCTTCAATTACAAATTCAAAAAATTCCGTTGTCAAAATGTCCTTTGACATATAGTTACTGCCGTCAATAAACCTTTAGGATTTTTTAATATTAAAAACCAAGAAAACTTTTGGGGTTTTCTTGGTTTTTTGTATTTTTGCACATTCTTTCCTGTCGACAAAACAGGATGATATTATTATAAATCATATTAATAGTAAAATGTTGAACGAAGAAGCCAGAAAAAAAATCGTTGATACAGCCATAGATATGTTTAATAAATATGGCTGCAAGAGCGTGACTATGGACCAAATTGCGTCGACACTACACATCTCGAAGAGGACGATATATGAGAATTTTGACAACAAAGAGACCTTGTTGCTCGAGTGTCTCACCGAGGTGCACAAAGAGTTGGGGCGCAAAAGGCTTGACATACTGAAAAGCAGCGATGAGTATTTTCTGATGACGTTGTACATTATTCGTAACGAAACGGCGCAAAGTTTGCGTTATGCGCGCATACTACAAGATTCTGAGACCTATTATCCCGAACTGACCCAAAGATTGCTGAAAAGTTTTAACGACCGATTCAAACTGGCGCTGACAAAACTCTTATCCGAAGCCCAAAGCAAAGGCGACCTCCGCGACAATGTCAACATCGACGAAGTTGTGAACATGCTCGCGCTCAGCATCAAGCATAGCTGCATCAGCAACATACACAGCAACAAGGATCAGGAGCGCATAATGCGTGAAGCCTGCTACACTTATCTTCGTGGAATGCTCTCAATAGAAGCCATACAACGCTATGACGCCAATGAGCAAAAATTCAAAGAGGCAATGAATATATAAGATAACAGTAATTAACGCTAATACACATTCTGTCAAACATAATAAACTAAAAGAATAAATGACATTTTTTAAAGCACTACCCTATGCCGCTCTGCTTGGAATGATACTTAACGGATTCTGTTCGCAAGCACAAGAGACAGCCAAAAACATAAAGCTGTCTATCAAAGAGGCGCAAGACTACGCTGTAAAGCACAATCAAACAATGCGTAACGCCGACCTGGAAGTACAGAAGGCGGAGTATAGCAAATGGCAAACAATAGCAAGCATGCTGCCCCAGGTAAAGGCAGGCTTCGACTATCAGAACATGTGTGGTTACGAAATGGTTATGGGCGGCGGTGGCGGATTAAGCTCAATGATTCCCGACACCATCTTAATTGGAGGCATGCCTGTCCCCATCTCTTTGCCTAGCAGTGGCGACGAGGAAAGCGGCGGTACCGTGATACCCATGAACCCCAGCGGTACTTTCAGCATCACCGCTTCGGTGGCCTTCACAGGTGCCCAGATTGTCGGAATCGTTCTAAACAAGATTGCCAAAGATATGGTTGACATAAGCCAAAAGCAAACCGAACAGAGTATCCGTTCCCAAGTGCGCAGCGTATATGTCTCCATTCTCGTGATGGAGGACATCGTCGGACTTTTGGACAGCAGTTTGGCAAACATGGAACGTTTGGAGAAGACCACGCTAGAGAGCGTGCGTGCCGGCGCCGCCGAGCAGATACAAGCCGACAAACTCCATGTCCAAGTGGCGTCGCTCCGCAACAGTATCAACGCCAACCGTCGCTCGCTTAAGATGTTGTACAACTCCCTTATTCTTCAACTCGGTGCCGACGTCAACAGCACACTTACGCTGACAACACCCATCGATGATGTTTTGGACATCAACAATCTTGGCAAACTAGCCTTAGGTGGTTTCAACATCGAAGACAACTACAACTACCAGATGCTCCAGCAGAACGAGAAAATAGCCAAAAGGAATGTCACTATGGCATATATGGATTTCACTCCCACACTTACAGCCTACTATCAATACAGCGCCAAGACCTATTTCGGCAAAGACGCAGGATTCAACATGACGCCTCCCAACATGATTGGTGCTAGCATATCCGTGCCTCTGTTCAGCAGCGGCGCCCGTTACGCCAAGGTTAAAGCCGCCGAAATCGACTACAACGAGGCTCTCAACAGCAAGCAACAAGCCGAGGACGGTCTGCGTGTGCAATACAACCAGCTATGCTACGACCTTGCCAACGCCATCGAGACCTACCAAATACAGAAAGATAACCTTGAAGTCACAAAGCGAGTTTTTGACAACACGACAGAGAAATTCAAATACGGTCACGCCTCAAATCTCGAAGTCACCAACTCAAGCACCGACATCATCACGGCACAAAGCAACTACATCCAAGCCGTCATGAGCGTGGTCAGCGCCGAGGTGGCACTCGAAAACCTTTTAGGCAAATAATCTCTCAAACATTCACAAAGAAACAAAAAAACACAACAATATGAACAAGATACTAAGAATAGCAGCCGTTGCTTTCCTTACCCTCAGCGTAGCTGCCTGCGGAGGAAAGAAAGAAGATTCGAAAAACGCCGCCCCCACAAAGAAAGAGGCGGAGAAAGTGAAAATCCAGGAACTCAAAAGCCAGCGCATAGCCAAACAGCTCGAGCTCTCATCAACCCTTGAAGGCTATGAAACGATGAATATCTCACCAAGCATAACCGGTCATATTGAGCACATATATGTCCAAGTGGGCAGCCGAGTAAGCAAGGGCGCCATGCTGGTGCGTATGGACCAGACACAGCTCAACACCACCCGCATAAACCTTGCCAGCACCAAGACCGAACTTGACCGCGTCACCGCCCTCAAGGCATCGGGAAGCATCAGCGAGCAAGTCTACGACCAAACCAAGGCCGGCTACGACCAACTTGTAGAGTCGGAACGTTTCCAGGAAGAGAACACCTTTGTCAAGGCTCAGTTCAGCGGTGTCATTAGCGCCAAAAACTATGAAGACGGCGAGATGTACACCGGCGCTCCCATACTTCAGCTATGCCAAATAAGCCGTTTGAAAGCCATCATCAACATCCCCGAAAGCTATTTCCCTCTGGTAAAGCAAGGTATGAAAGTCAACGTGTATAGCGATATCTATCCCGACAAAGTATTCCCTGCCACCATCGAAATAGTATATCCCACTATCGACCCATCGTCACACACTTTCCAGGCCAAACTCAACATTCCCAATCCAGGCGAAAAGATTCGTCCCGGCATGTATGTGCGCACCACTATGGCGCTTGGCGAAATTGACGCCTTGGTAGTGCCCTATCAGTCAGTATTGAAACTCACTGGCTCCAACGAACGCTACATCTTTGTTGCCGACGGCAACACCGCACGCCGCGTCGCCGTTACCCTCGGCCAGCGCTTCGACGACCAAGTGGAGATACTGCCCGTGAACCCCGCCGACCTCAAAGAGGGCGACAATCTGGTTGTCACCGGACAGGCACGACTGGTTGACGGAAGCCCACTCGAGATTGTGGAATAACACTATAAAAACTGAAATACCTGAAAAGCAAATAATCTATGGCAATTTACAAAACTGCAATCAACAAACCCATCACCACAGGGCTTATCTTTGTGGCGGTGATAATTCTGGGTCTTTTCTCGCTGAGCAGGCTTCCCATCGACCAGATGCCTGAGATGGACCCGCCATACGTCACGGTGATGACCACCTATCCTGGCGCCAACGCCAGCGAAATAGAGACCAACATCACCAAAATCATCGAAAACTCCCTCAACTCTGTCGACGGTCTTAAAAACATCACCTCCAACTCGCGCGACAACCTCAGCGTCGTGACCCTCGAGTTTGAGTGGGGTGAAGACATCGACGAGTCGCTCAACGACATACGCTCATACGTTGACCTTCTCTACGACAACCTGCCCGACGGCGTTTCGCGTCCTATGATACTCAAGCTCAACAGTAGCGCAATGCCTATTATGGTATATGGTTTTACCGCAGGCGAAAGCTATTCGGGCATGGACCGCATCCTTGAGGACAATGTGGTTAATGTGCTTAACCGCATCGACGGCATCGGCAACATTACCGTCAGCGGCGCCCCAGAGCGTTACGTCTACATCGACCTCGACCCCAAACAACTCGACTCGTACGGCATCAGCCTCGAGCAAGTAGGTAATGCCATCAGCGCCAACAACCTCGATTTGGCGTCGGGTACCATCAAGATGGGCAAAGAGCAGTACCAAATGAGAGTCAAGGGCGAGTATGTGGAGAGCTCGGAGATTTCCGACATCGTTGTCACCACCACGCCCCTTGGCAAACAAGTCTTTGTTCGCGACCTCGCCACCGTGCGTGACACTATCAAAGACCTTAGCCTCGACGAGAAAATAAACACTCGCGATGGTGGCCGCCTCATCATCACAAAACAGACAGGCGCCAACACCGTAGCCATCGCCAACTCGGTGAAGAAAGAGATGGAGAAGATCATGAAGACCCTGCCTCCCGACTTTGAGTGCACCATTATCCGCGACGGTTCAGAAGAGATTGTCAACGCCATCAATGGTCTTTCCGAATCCATTTTCTACGCCCTGCTTTTCGTTGTCCTCGTGGTCTTTATATTCCTAGGCAACTGGCGCAGCACCATCATCATTGCGCTGACAATACCTATTTCATTGGTAACTTCGTTCATCTATCTGCTCATCAGCGACAGCTCACTCAACATCATCTCACTGGCCTCCCTCACCGTAGCCATCGGTATGGTTGTCGATGACGCCATCGTGGTGTTGGAAAACATTTCCAAGCATATCGACCGCGGAGAGAATCCTCGCGAAGCCGCCATCTGCGCCACCAACGAGGTGTGGACATCCGTCATTGCCACCACCTTGGTTCTCGTGGCTGTGTTTGTTCCCCTCACCATGCTCAGCGGCATGGCAGGCATCATGTTCAAGGAGCTGGGATGGATTGTCACCATCGTGGTGTGTGTTTCCACTACGGCGGCCATCACCCTCATCCCTATGCTTTCAAGCCTCATGCTCAAAGAGAAGCCCTTCTACCTTACCAAGGAAGCCGCCGAAGAGGCCAAGCGCAAACAGGAAAGCAAAACCCTTACTTACGACAAGACCGTGGGACGTGTTTTCAATGCCATCGACGAGTGGTACAGCAATGTACTGCGCTGGTGTCTGCACCACAAACGCGTAACCCTGTTTATAGCGCTGGCTTTCTTCATCGTCTCAATGCTGCCTTTCATGATGGGTAAAATTGGTATGGACTTCATGAAGGAACAAGACAATGGTTCTATAAGCATCAGCGCCGAACTGCAGCGTGGCACCCGTATTGAGGAAACCCTTAAGACCGCCCGCCACATGGAGGCCGACATCAAGGAAATCCTCGGCGACAACGTCATTGTCATCTCCACATCCGCCGGTTCAAACGACGACGCCGGATTTGCAGCACTCTTCAACAGCACCACCAACAACAAGATCAGCATGTCGGTGCGCACCACCAAGAAATACGACCGTGACATCAGCATCTTCGAAATGCAGGAACAACTGCGACAGTGTTTCTCACAATATCCCGAGTTGATCAACTTCCAGGTGTCGCAAGGCGGCATGGGTGGAGGAAGCAACAACTCGCTCCAAGTCGAGATTTTCGGCTACGACTTCGACAAGACCACCAATGTTGCACAAGACCTGCAACGTAGAGTGATGGCCAATGTCCACGGAGCCCGCGACACCAAGATTAGCCGCGACGAGGACCGTGCCGAGCTTAAGATTGAGTTCGACAAGCAGAAACTAGCCCTCCACGGTCTCAATGGCTCTACCGTCGCCATGTATGTCCGCAACCGTGTCAACGGCATGGCCGCAGGCTTCCTGAAAGAAGACGGCGAGGAGTACAACATCGTCGTACGCCTTCGCGAGGAATATCGCAGTTCCATCACCGACATCGAGGAGATGTCGATACCTACCATGACAGGCAAAACCATCAAGTTGAAAGAGTTGGCATCGGTGTCGGAATATTGGTGTCCCCCTACCATCGAGCGCAAAAACCGCCAGCGTTACCTTACACTCACCGTAATGCCCTACAAGACTTCTCTAGGCGAGTTGGCGCAAGGTGTTCAGGCACAACTCGACGAGATGGAGATCCCCTCAGGAATTCATATAGCTCTGGCGGGCAACTACGAAGACCAGCAGAAGACATCGAAAGACATGGTGACCCTGGCACTCCTCATCATTATGTTGGTATACATCGTCATGGCGTCGCAGTTTGAGTCGTTCGCCAAACCATTCATCATCATGTTCGCCATTCCCTTCGCGCTCAGTGGAACGGTGCTGGCACTCCTTATCACAGGCGAGAACCTCGACATGGTGGGTATGCTTGGCATTGTGCTACTCATTGGTATTGTCGTCAAGAATGGTATCGTCCTCGTCGACTATATCAACCTACTCCGCGAACGCGGCACCGAACTTTACGAAGCCATCGCCCTCAGCGGCAAAAGTCGTTTGCGTCCTGTGCTCATGACCGCATTCACCACCATCTTGGGTATGATACCTATGGCAACATCGAAGTCGGAAGGCTCCGAGTTGTGGACCACCCTCGGCATCGTCGTCATTGGCGGCCTCTTGGTGTCGACATTCGTAACCCTTATCGTTGTCCCCATTCTCTATGGCATTTTCAACCGCAAGGGAGAGATAGAGAAGAAAGAGAAAGAGCGCAAGAAATTTGTCTTCATGAGCATCGACCTGGAAGAAAACAAATAGCAACAGTTAAAGATAAAAACGAAAAAATGAAATCTGTCCTTATAGTATACAATCAAGCCAACAACGAGCGTGTCGAATATCTCCTCGACACACTCGCTATACGTGGCTTCACCTTTTGGGAGAATGTACAGGGTCGCGGTCATACCAACGGCGACCCACACCGAGGGACCCACGCATGGCCCGAGATGAACAACGCCATCATGACTGTCGTCGAAGACGAAAAAGTCAACGATATCCTCACTGCTGTCCGCAAACTTGACCGACGCAACGAGGAGGTCGGTATCCGCGCCTTTGTGTGGAATATCGAAGCCTCCACACTCGACAACTAAAAACGCATTTCCAGTCAAACAGGTCCGAAAAAACTCTGTCATGAAAGCCAGTGGAATAAAGCTCATACAGCCCACACTCATACTTTTGGCTATGAGCATATTGTGTACAACCACATCATACACCTATGCCCAGGAGCATCTCAAAGTGCTTTTTATCGGCAACAGCTACACCGAGGTCAACAACCTGCCCAAGATGACTGCCGACATAGCGCAAAGCATGGGCAAAAGCATAACATGGAGCAGCAACACCCCTGGAGGATGCACATTCAGCCAGCATTGCAACAACAATTCCATGACCTTGATACGTCAAGGAGGATGGGACATTGTGGTGCTTCAAGAGCAGAGTCAGTACCCATCCTTTCCTCAAAGTCAAGTAGAGGCCGAAGTATTTCCCTATGCCAAGCGACTCGTGGATTCTGTCTACGCCAAGAGTCCATGCGCTGAGCCCATGTTTTACATGACATGGGGACGCAAAAACGGAGACCAGGGCAATGCACCCTATTTCCCTGTACTTGGCACATACGAAGGTATGGACAGCATGCTATGTCTGCGCTACACCTATATGGCCGAAACTAACGACGCCTCACTATGCCCCGTAGGACGAGTATGGCACTATTTGCACGACAACAACCCTGACATTGAGCTCTATCAAAGCGACGAAAGCCATCCCTCAACAGCAGGGACCTATGCGGCTGCATGTGCTTTCTACACAATGTTCTTCCACGACGACCCCGAGATGATACAATACACACCCAATGGTGTCAATCCCCTGGATGCCGCCGCCATACGAAGAGCAGCGAATATTGTCGTATTTTCGAGACTCAGCGACTGGAAACGTCCAGAGCCCAAAATTGCTGTCGACACACTCAGCATAACAGGTTCCAATGTCACCCTCATAGCGCACGCCCGTCATGCCGACAGCATTGAATGGCGTTTTGGTGACGGCACAATGCTTGCCACCTCGTCCTTCGACAGCATTGCAGAGCACAACTATGTCCAAAATGGTGACTACAACGTCGCAGCGTCAGCCACAAGGCATTGTATGAAAGCAGAATCTAACATTCTCATCAGCGTCACCCATGCCCAAGACACCACAACAGAGAGCATAACCACAGTACTGCCAGCCACAACAACAATTATGGTAAGCCCCAATCCAACAACCTCCAAGCCATATATTACCATTTCTGGCGAAAACAGGCACTTACCCGAAAGTGAGATATTCCTTGTTATGCCCGACGGCAGAGCTGAGAGATACGACAAAGTCGACTTCGACCTACTTTCCGCCGGCGTATATATTCTTCGCGTCAAAACGCAAAAAGGCACATTGACAACAAAGTTAATCAAAAAATAAGTCCCCACACCTTTGGTTGTCACCATACAACATAGAAGACACTTTTTGGAGCCCCAACTGCCCCATATTGTTTTTATCGACGGACATGTGGCAGCCATAATGAAGGGAGACAAACTTACGATGGAAATACCCACGGGCCGATACGAGCTACGCATACAATGCGGAGGGCCCCTGCCATTGCGACTACTAAGCAAGCTGTTTCAACGACCCATAATTATTGACCTCTCGCTCAGCAGCACCGCCGAGGTAACCGTGGAACATAAAAAAACTTCCGTGGATCATCACCACGGAAGTAACAGCGATGTGGCCAGCATAGAATTCCGCGACCGAGAGAAGATGTGGAACATACTTTTTGACATCGATTTGATAGTGTGGCTTGTATCGTTGTTCGTAACCATGCCCCCACTCTACCGATGGCTGTCCGACATCTTTTTTATACTCTGGCTTGTGCGACTGATAGTGATACGCAAGCAATACTATACTCTTAGCACCACCGACGGCGGTGGAATACTCCTTCTGCCTTATCGCGCCGCCGACATCAGAAAGCGGAAAAAAGGATCCAGAACATAAGGCTCGAAACCGTAACGGCCACGACCAGACGCGTCGATGGCAAAAGAGGCTGTACCGCGAAACAGTTCATATTCATAGGCTCGTCGCGACAACAGAGGCATGCGGTATCTCTTCAATTGCATGACGAGGTTGGGTCGCAAGTCTGGTTCGAAAGCAGGTATCGTAATGAATGCTTTTTTCATCTCTGCTTTGGAAACCGAATGCAAAAGCAGCGAAGGTATCACCGACGACAAGAAAGCGTCGACACCAACATCAAAAGCCAAAGACAACAGCGAATCGAAACGACACTGCACATTAGCTTTCGATGAAGACGTCTTAACAAGCGGCAAAACCACATCAACACAAGGTTTAACATCGAGCAACAGTTCCTGTGACAGACAGCGGAATTGTTCCAACGATTCGACATGTACGCAATTATTACGAAAGGCAAGAACTATTGCCATAAAATTGAGAGATGGTGTCATAATTAAGTAAAGATTATATATTGTTTCTTATTCACAATCAACCATATCGTTATAATATCTTTTTTTAATCATAGCTATAATAAAGAGATGTTAGATGATGAAAAAATGACTCATGGTTCATACAAACAATAAAGGCGGCCAGTGCTGACCGCCTTAAAACGAGGGAGTAGAAGAATTAGATAGTGAAAGAGCCCATATAGGCAGATTTAGAAGTCATCGTGCCATCGAGGCTATTCATGGCAAGCCATACCTCCACCGAGTCAGAGTTCCATGCCGTGGGAATGGTCACTGATCCAGTGCGTTCAGAACGGGAAGCGACATCGAAGTCGGATATCGACTGATTTTTGGTCTTGTTGTATAAAAGAACCATAACCTTGTCGGTAGCCTTAGCAGAACCCATACCCGAGTTGTCGGCCCAGGTGATGTTGAGCGTGTTGGAGTCGACCGAAGCCTGAGCGTTGAAGGGGAGGTCGAGGGATCCCGCCGACACCATGACTTTGGCGAAGTCAATCTCATAGTTGGGGAAAGTTCCAGTAATGGCTTCGCCTATGTTGGCAGAGAGAGCTGCATTGGGAGCCGTCATCTCCACGGCACGTGAGCGGAAACCCACAGAGACAAAACTGCCTATGGCAGAGAAAAATTTGATTAGCAATCTGAAGCGAGCACGCTGTTCCTGCTGAGCTTGCGAATTGCGGTCATTGAAGCTGAGAGCTCTTGAACGCATTACTGCTTTGCCCTTCCAGGAAGTACCGATGACAGGACCCACTTTGCCGGCGAAACCGCCCATAATACCTTGTTTGATTTTACCCATGATAAATAAAAATTAAAAAGTTAATAATTAATTTGTTTTCATCTTTCTTGGAGAATATAGCGGCTCGTTGGTTGGCGGACAATCCTGCGGACCAGAGTGGCAGTGTCGCAAAGTCGCGCGCATCCTTTTGACTCACCGCCTGTCATAGAAGAAAGAAATGTCGCTGTGTCGGCATCAACCCCACTCGCCTCCATATCATCCTTGAAAGACGATGCAAAGATATGATGCCTAACAAGGTAACATCGGAAAAAGCATGACAACGAAATACAGATGACAACAAAAGATGACAATAGATAACAATGACAGAGACGAAAAAAGAGGAATAATGCAGTCAAAAGAGCACCAATAACAGAAAATAGGCCCCTTTCGACAAGCAAAGAGTACTTTAAATAGGCAATAAAAAAAATATTAATGAGTTATGTATAATAATCAACGTTAACCGTAACTTTGACGCTAACCCTTATTGGATCTTGAATCATCACATAATTAAATTATACCCCATGAAAAGAATCCTGTTGACAATACTACTAATAATTCTCTTACCCTCATTCAATGCCTTTGGTCAGAAAACAAGCAACGCCAACTACAGAGAAGGCGTAACGCTAAAATGCGTGAAACCGCAATATCTCAAAGCCGGCGACCGCATAGCGCTTGTTTCTCCCGCATACTACGCTCCTATGGAGAAGATCGAAAAAGCCGCCGAAGTGCTGCGACGCTGGGGCTTTGTGCCTGTTTTAGGTCCCAATGTCGGCAAACAATATGCAGGCAAGTATGCAGGCACCACCCAAGAGCGTGTCAACGACCTGCTCTGGGCCCTCAACGACACATCCATCAAAGCCATCATTTGCAACCGTGGCGGATATGGCACCGTACATTATATAGACATTATACCCCTCAGCGTATGGGCATCACATCCCAAATGGCTTATGGGCTATAGCGACATAAGCACACTCCACGGCCTATTGACTCGCGCCGGCGTAATGAGCATACACGGCACCATGAGTACCTCGCTCTGCAAAGGCGGCTTTGATGAGACAAGCCTCTTGGCGCGTGACCTACTTATGGGCAAAGTGCCGCTATACAAGCTGCCCACCCATCCACAAAACATAGAAGGTAAAGCTAGCGGCATCCTCGTAGGAGGCAACATCTGCACCATTGCGCCAAACACAGGTTCGCAAGCCGACGCAACAGCAGGACAAGACATCATTCTTTTCATAGAAGAGATCGAGGAACCCATGCGAAACGTCGACCGCCAGCTCAGCGCCCTAATGCTCAACGGACTCATGGATCGCTGCAAAGGAGTTATTTTGGGTGAATTTACCGACTGTGGAAAAGAGATAAACTACGAGAGCGTAGAAGCCATGATAAGAGAGCGACTCGAAAAATACAACATACCTATACTATGCGGTTTTCCTGGCGGACATGGCGATGACAACTACCCACTGGTTATGGGTGCGCCGGTAACCATGGAAGTTAGCAGCCACGGAGCCACACTACAATTCAACATCGAGGGAACCCCGACAGAGATCGACTGTAAGCGCAAACCCACTGTCGACACAACCCTGGCTCAGATATTAACAAGTTGCAACATAGACCAAAGCAAGGGGAAACACTATACCATAAAAAGTCCCGACGGAAAAATAGAGAGCACCATCGTCAACAAAGAGGGAGCCTTGACATACAACATCGTATATAACGGCAAAACAATAATGCCGATGTCGATAATTGGATTAGACTATACACAGGACAAAAAAGCGTATACGAAAATGACGGTGAAAAAAATCACCCGTCGCACCATCGACGAGACCATTGCCTCACCTTTCACCAGACAAGCCACCATGCGCAATTTGTGCAACGAGATGACCCTCCACCTGAAAGAAGGCCTTTCCCTTGTCTTCAGGGCCTATAACGAAGGCATAGCCTACCGGTATGTGTGGGAAGGTAAACCCGGCATTGTAGCCAACGAAAAGCTTCTGTGCTATTTCGGCGACTCAGCCATAGCCACCGTGCCTTATGTCACCAACTACGACTCCACTGTGTTCGGCTCCGAGCCCTTCATACTCTCCAACTCCGTGTCGCCACAATCAGAGAAATGGGAAGCCTTTTATCCACAGTACAGCTCATCCTTCGAGAATCAATACACCACGAAGCCCATAACAAAGCTCGACCCAAGACGACTCAGTTTTCTTCCCATACTGCTACATTGCGACAACGACATGAGAATATGCATTACCGAATCGTCCCTCACCGACTATCCCGGCATGTATCTACGCCACTACGCCAACGGCATTATGGAATGCAAACATGCCCCCCTGCCATCCGATGTCGTCCAAGGCGGTCACAACAACCTGCAGCTCCTTGTCAAAGGCCGCGAAAGCCATATCGCCACAATGGACAAAACCAGGCACTTCCCTTGGCGCATATTCATGATAGGCGAGAGCGACACAGAGATAGCCATGAACAATATGAGCTACCTGCTTGGCGAAAGCACTCCGCTTGATGACATCAGCTGGATAAAGCCCGGCAAAGTCGCCTGGGACTGGTGGAACAACTGGAACATCAGCGGAGTAGACTTCAAAGCCGGCATCAACAACGAAACCTACAAATACTATATCGACTTTGCCTCAAAATATGGCATCGAATATGTCATCCTTGACGAAGGATGGGCAGTCAACAAGAAGGCCGACCTCTTCCAGGTGGTGCCCGAAATAGACCTTCCCATGCTGGTGAGCTACGCCCGAGAGCGTGGTGTATCCATCATCCTCTGGGCCGGATACCATGCTTTCGACCGCGACATGGAGCGCGTGTGCAAACATTACAGCGCCATGGGCGTCAAGGGATTCAAGATAGACTTTATGGACCGTGACGACCAGATTGTCACCGACTTCTACCGCCGCGCCGCCGAGATGTGCGCCAAATACCATCTCGTAGTCGACTTCCACGGAGCCTTCAAGCCCGCAGGTCTCAACCGCACCTACCCCAACGTTCTCAACTTCGAGGGCGTCTTTGGACTCGAGCAGATGAAATGGGCGCCATCCACTGTCGACCAAATGAGATACGACTGCCAGATTCCCTTCATACGCCAAGTCGCGGGACCCATGGATTATACACAGGGAGCCATGATCAATGGAGCCAAAGGCTGCTACCATCCAAGTTGGAGCCAACCCATGAGCCAGGGGACACGCAGCCATCAGCTAGCCCTCTACATAGTTCTCGAATCACCGCTCAACATGCTATGCGACTCGCCCACGAACTATGAGAGAGAGCCCGAATACACCCGCTTTGTAGCCAGCATACCCACCGTCTGGGACGAGACCAGAGTGCTGCAAGGCGAAGTAGGCGAATACATAGTCACAGCCCGTCGCAAAGGCGACACATGGTATATCGGAGGCATTACCAACTGGACCGAACGAGACATCAACCTCGACCTCACACAACTAGGTCTCAGCGACGCCTCCATCGAAATCTATAGCGACGGTGTCAACGCCGACCGCAAAGGCAGCGACTATCGCCACCAAACGCTCAGCACCCACAAGTCAACGATGACAATCCATCTTGCCCCCGGCGGTGGCTTTGTCATTAAAGCACGCCCCTAGTTAAGGTTAAGGTTATCGTTAACGTTAAGGTTAAGGTTAAGGTTAATCACAAGCGTACAACAATCTCAATAGGATAGTGGTCGGAGATGTAAGCGGCACCATAGTCGCCATCAAGAGTGCGGAAACGATCCACCCTCATGCCTCGAACAAAGAAATGGTCGATAAGCGAACCCTCCCCCTTGCCAAAGGCATTGTAAGTATTCACCCTACTAGTCTTCGACGTCATATCACGCGCCACCCCCAAGCCGACATTGTAGAAAGCCTGGAAAATAGTGTCGTCGATAGTCGAGTTCATATCGCCGCCAAGAATGACAGGAACATCCTCCGAAACCAGCGAGGCAATTAGTTTGCACCCCTCGGCTCTGGCAGTCTTTCCAACATGGTCGAGATGAGTGTTCATGAAGTCAAACACCTTGCCACTCGAGAGGTCTCTGAAACGGACAATGGTGACATAGCGGCGACAGGCGGCATCCCACCCCAACGACACTTTGTCGGGATGCTCACTTAGCCATTTAAAGGAGCATGCCGTCGGTTTAAGCCTTGTCGTGTCGTAGTAAACTGCCATAAACTCACCCTCCTCCTTACCGTCGTCACGGCCAACACCCACACGGCGGTAGGCAGGGAGACAGCTGTCCAAATACCGTAGCTGGTCAATCAAAGCCTCCTGCAATCCGATGGCCGCCGGACGCTCCTCGTCGACCATCCTTACCACAGCAGCCCTGCGGTAAATCCAACCATTCTCACCATCAATATTATTCCACGAGTTATAACGGATATTGAAAGATATCACCTTCATTTCCTGTCCCATTGCCCCCTGCAAAAAAAAGAGAGCGACAATAACAAACATCAGTTTCTTCATTGTATAACCATTTTAATATTATCGATTAAGGTTAGAGTTATGGTCGACCTAGATTGAGTCAATCGTTATAAACTTACCCCAAACTTGATGACGGCGATAAGCCTCAAGCGATTGTGCCGGGACCCGCAACACAGCCGTTTCTGGGAGTTGGAAGAAAGCCGTGCTCTCGACATCGGGAGGCGTAGAGGCATAGAGCCACACCTCACGGAGGTGTGAGCACTCAGTGAAACAATAGTTGCCCACGCGACCCACATTAGCGCCCATAACCACAACACGAAGGCTGTCACAGTAAGCGAAGGCATAGTCACCCACAACTTCCAGACTTGCAGGCAGAATGAGAGAGTCAAGAGCCGTCTCGTAGAAAGCCCCGTGGCCAATCTCAACAACCTGGGGTGGCAACAACAGATGGCGCAACCGGTTACTCTTGGCCGCCAGGTTGGCGGTAACGCTATGAATAGCGCCACGGAATTCGACACGCTCCAATCCCGACACATTGCTCAAAAAATCGACGGGGATCTGTTCGACGCCTGTGTCAATAACGACACTGGCGAGACCAGTGCAACGATAGAAATAGCTGTATTTAAGTATAGAGTCATGCCGAGCCCCTTGACAATTGCGAGCTTTCCAGACAACAGAAGACAGAGAAGGACAATCGTTGAAAGCCATCAAACCGATACGTTGCAGATCGGGTGGTATCACCAAGGTGTCACGCAGGCCAATACAGCCAATAAAAGCCTCTTCGCCAATATAGTTTAAAGATTCAGGAAATTTCACCGACGTTATTCTAGCATTGTCTTTGAAAGCACAATTAGCCACCGACACCACATTCCACAACACACCCCTATGGCGCACCTGGGCGGGTATAACGATATCGCCCTCAGGCTTAGCCATGCCGTCGGGCCAAGGAGCCCAGTGATCGGACGTTGGCGGAACAACCTCAACAGAGCGATGAGGGATGCGTGAGAGTTCCCTCATCCACACCGTTTGACCACTTGCCAAACGGACCTCGAAGCGTTTGTGCGACGGAGTCAATAAAAGCGACAGCAGAAGAGCCACAATCGCCGCCGACAACAACCATGCAGGCCATACAGGCACAAGCATTTTACGCAAAGAAGCCACCGACTGAGGACGTCGATTGGGGTCATCCTTAGTGGCGCGACGCACAGCGAGAGGATAGCGGCGAGCGAAGAGGAGCACAATGATACGTCCCAAAGAGTAGATATCGGCGCGGTGATCGGCATGGGCGCCAGCCTTCTGTTCCGGCGAGGCATAGTTTTCAGTTCCCGAAGCCTGTTTGAAAGTAGCATACTGCGGGCCGTCGCTAAGGCCAAAATCAATAAGTTTGACGCGACCGTCAGAAGAAACAATAATGTTGGAAGGTTTGATGTCGTGGTGATAAACGCCATGATGATGAAGATAATCTACGGCATTGAGAATCTGATCGAAAATGCGGCGTCGCTCAGCATTACGCTTACCTTTCATCCAATGGTCGAGTGGCGAACCATCAATCCATTCCATAACAATGCAGCGGCCCACAACAGCGTCGTCCTCCAAACTTTCGACACGTATGATGTTATTGTTGTCCAAGCTTACGCCGATGCTATATTCCTTGTAAAGCCACTCCTCATAGAAAGGATTGCCGCGGAACTCTTCAAGCAAGCCCTTGAGCACATACCAACGACCGTAGCGACGAGCACGGTAGAGCACATGGCTCGAGCCCCGAGACATTTCCTCGTAGGACGAGAAAAAAGGCTCGGTGATGCCAGCACCACCCGACACCAATCCAGAGGGAGCCTCACTTAGAAATTGTTTCATCCCAGTTTAATTATGAGTATATTATAGCAATAATTAGAGTAAAAAAAGTTAAAATTCGACTTGCAAAGATATAAAATAATATTGAATTCCACACACGAAGAAAAGCGGACCAAAAAGGTTGAGTTGTGTTTCAAATAATCTTTGTACTTTTGCATTTTGAAAAAAGCGATGAATGTAGCGAGGGGGATTGAACGGGACAAATAAAATACTACCTGTTAAATAGCATCAATATACATTTCATCGTAAACAATTCAAATAGACAATGAGCCAAAGCGACAAAACAAACATAGAAACCCTGCGACGACTGTTATGCGAGGCAGCAGGTTGCGATGCCAAGTCGCCCGCCGACTTTTATACCATCATGTCGTTCATCGAGAGTCGCACGAAAGAATACGTTGGCCTCACCACAGTCAAACGTTTCTGGCAGTACGGAGGGCTCATTTCCAAACCACGCCAAAGCACCCTCAACGTTATGGCACAAGCCATAGGATACCGCGGTTATGACGATTTTTGTGAGCATTACGGAGACTGTTCCCCTTCAAGCAACATTGTGCTTGGCAAGGGAGTGAAGTCGGCCGACATGAAACCTGGTGAACGGCTCATGCTACGTTGGAATCCGGGGCGAGAGATTGAAGTAGAATACTTAGGCAATAGTACATTCCGCATAGTCAGAAGCGAAGGCAGCAAATTGCAAGCCAACGACACATTCCAAGCCGCATACTTTGCCCTCGGCCATGCCGCCATGCTAGCCAATGTGATACACGGCGACTCCTCGTGGCCACTTTACGAGATAGGTCAGCAAGGAGGCCTTACCTTAGTCAGACAGCTTCCATCCATAGGAGAATAGTAAACAAACACTATTATAAACATCATAAAAGCCCCGATAGTTTTTCCAACTATCGGGGCTTATTACATTTAGGAAACCATCCTATAGAATATGGTAATCAGCTAAAGATTAGCACTTGGGTTCTGGGAGAGAAGAGTGTGTACTATTGATTGAGGCGGCTTGTGAGATGGTGACGGCCGCTGGAGAGTTTTAGTAGTTCGTAGCCCTCTGCCGTGGGGAGCCACACCTCTGCCGTTCTGTTTGGAGGGATAAGGATGTCCCACTCAAAGAGATTGCCCTTGCGTCGCCAACAGCTCTCGATACGTCCTGAGACAGAATTGTATGAGCAGTTGACGTGGCCAAGACCGTCGAGAGGTGTTGGTTTGAGGATGATGCGGCTGTAGCCGTTGAAGCCGCGGATGCCGCCTAGGTAGGAGTAGTACCACGGGATGAGGTCGCCAAGGAGCATCACATGATTGCCCGAGTTCATCGATGGGTCACCCGTGTCGCCGTTCCAAAGTTCCCAGATGGTTGTGGCGCCCTTTTTCACCATATAGCCCCAGCTGGGATAGGTGGTGTCGGAGGCAATCCTAAGGGCAAGGTCTCCCCGACCGAAATTAGTGAGGCTCTGCATCAAATGCTGAATGCCCACGACGCCGGTGGATACATGACCGCCGAAGTCGCCTTCAGTCTTGTCGATAATGTTGGAGAAAACCTTATCCTCCATACCTTCGGGCACCATGCCAAAAGCCAAAGGAAGCAGGTTGGCGGTGACTGTGTTGTTGCCATAACGACAGGTGATGGTATCGAGATAGCGGGCGTTGTAGGCACTTCTGACGAAGTCCATCTCATTCTGGAAGAAGGCAGAGTCGGCATATTTGCCAGAGATGACAGCAAAGCCCTTCATGATTTTGCAATAGAGGAAGTAGTAAGGAGTGGATAGGTTGGCGGGGCGGGTCATGCGGTTGGTGTCGCGGGTGTGGATAAGTTCCGGGTTTTCCGGCGGCACACACCAGTCACCGTAAGTGTCACGAATCAGTATGCCATCCTTGAGATAGTATTTCTTCATGTGGAGCATCCACTTTTTCATAGCGTCGTAGTGTCTGCGGACAGGCTCCAAATCTCCGTAGCGGATGAATAGCATGTTAGCCCCGGTTATGAAAGCACCAGGCCAAGTCATATTGTCGGTGTAGTTGCGCCAATAGGCGGGAGCCACGTCGGGGAGGGCGCCGTTCTCGAGCTGGCTGTCAGCGAGGTCCTGGAGCCACTTGGCATATAGGCGGTGGTTGTCGAAGATGAAGCTCTCGCCGTAGCATCCGGTGGTGCGGTCACCCGTCCATCCCATGCGCTCGTCGCGCTGGGGGCAGTCGGTGGGCATGGAGCGGTAGTTGCCGCGGATACCCCATGTGGCGTTGCGATAGACGGCGTTGATGATGCTGTCGGAGGTCTCGAAGCTGCCCGTCATAGGCATCTCGTCATAAAGGACTTGCCCAATAAAGTCGTCTGGTTTTGGCTGGTCCCGCAATCCGGTTATTTCGACGTATCGGAAGCCATGATAGGTAAACATTGGGTACCAGACATCGGTAGAATTGGCGGCAATATATCGGTCGGTACATTCGGCGCTTCGCAGGTTGGCGGTGTAAAGCGTGCTGTCGGCGTTGAGCAATTCGGCATAGCGGAAAGTGATAGTGTCGCCAAAGTGCATGCCCGTCATCGACGCAGTCATCACGCCGACCATGTTCTGCCCCATATCAACAATCCATTTGTCTCCTTTCCGGAAGATCGCCACAGGTCTCAGCAACCCTTGCTCCTCGATGTTAGGGTTGGTCTGCGGCGTAAGGAGCCGCATCGGATCGGGTCGTTGGTAGTCATTAGGCAACGGGCTGCCAGTTTGAACAGGATACTCGCGGTACACTCTGTGACGGGGATTGTAGACATCCTCGCGGTACATATTCTGGCGGTCGTAGTCGACAACTGCATTTTCCCATCCTTTGTCGTCATAGCCTGGCTGTGTCCAGGAGCCGAGGTCAAGGCGTGCATCGTAGGTCTCGCCATCGAATTCGTTGCTCTTGCGTATGGGGCCGCGGTTGGTGATCTTCCAGCCCTCGCCGCTGACGATGGTGTCCGTCGTGCCGTCATGATAGGTCACCTCCAATTGCATGAGCAGCTGGGGCAAGCCGTAGTGGGCGGCGTGGTTGATGCCGCACCACTCAAGGTAATTGGTGTCGTGGCGCACAGTGGTGAAGCGTCCCCCCTCGAGGATAACGCCTATAGCGTTATCCTCACCATTGCGGACAAAATCAGTCACATCATAAGTGTTGAAATAAATGCGCTGAGTGTAATCGCTGAGTGTTGGCTTCAGCAGCTCGTTGGAAGCCACCTCAGAGCCATTGACAAAGGCCGAGTAGACTCCCAACCCGCTGATATATAGGCGTGCGTGATCAATATCTTCCTTTAGGGCGAACTCCTTCCGCAGGTATCGGGCGGCAATGGCAGTGTGACCCTCAACCCTGTCGTCGTCATAGTCACGCCCAATCCAATGAGACTTCCAGTCGTCAGGCGAGAGCAGACTGATTTCGAAGTGCTGCACCTCGCTCTCGAGGGTATTCTTTCTATTATGCTCGCCGTAGGTGACGGTGGTGTACACCTTCCACCAGCAGCGGTCACGGCTCTTCAACAGTGTTCCTCCGTAAGGGATATAGAGCATCTGACTTGTGTCAACCTTTTTCGAGTCCCACAGGTCGCCGATGCCCTTCTTCGCCTTCTCCTCGCTGCTGGCAACGATGATGTGGTAATCCACCTGAACCACATTATTTTCATCTGCGTCATAGCGCCAACTAAATCGAGGCAGCGTTGTGGCAAGAGGCATTGTGCCGTCTTGCATTTCGACAGTGGGCGAGATTATACTCATCGAACCTCCACATCCCCACAAAATAAATGCGGCAAAAAGAGTAAAAAATATGCGTTTCATATGTTTTTTTTCATTTCCATGTTGAATTCATCCCAATATTCAGTTTCTCCAATTCTAACTCCGCCACAGGAGGAACCATCTTTTGCAGCGCGTTTAGATAATTGGTACCCTGTAACACTACTTCCATCTGCATTTCTATGATGTTGATAAACGCCATTATCTCCATCATTAAAAACTGCAACAACATTTCCATCCTGGTCAATGTGTATTGATATTTCCATGCCGTTGGGATCCACAAGCTTCACCGGATTCCAAGCACAGTAAGCATACGACGAAAGGATCGGATACTTGTCACTCATCGGATCCACGCTCAAAAACAGCCCAGACAAATCGCTATCATAGTACCTTGCTCCGAAGTAAGAGAACCCAGTCTCACGGTCGCGTTCTTTGCCGGTGAAGGGGAAGGGCTGTGAATTTTCTGTACCCCGCGTCGCCACTGGAGGCTCGCAGGATGGGTAAAAACGCATTTTTTGAAAAAAAAGCGTGTTTTTCACGCCTGTGAAAGCCCCTGCGGGGAGATCCATGGACAACACAGACCGCCAGCCTTCCCTATAGGGAGGCCTATGCTTATTACCGAGTCCCGATGTCTGTCCCATGTGCCAATCCGGTTTTTTTTCTTTCCGGTGCAAATATACACAAATACTCGGACATATTTCTTTTCGATTCAAACAATACCGTCATAATGCAATAAACCAGCTATTTACATTATACAATAACATGATGTGATAACAAACGACACACATTTTTTTTAGAAAAAAATTATATTTTTTTTGCCGGTTCCGAGAAAAACAGTACCTTTACAAAACGAAGCCTCCGGATAATACTATCATAAAACGCTCATATCATGGACATTAAAATCAAATCAAACTTCC
>JAEEGL013432445.1_pt1 | contig 70077 bp, 66 predicted proteins | sample 9134231 | NCBI WGS metagenome assembly JAEEGL01 (sample SAMN16246548, study PRJNA631951) | gut metagenome | biome: gut microbiome; feature: rumen; material: fiber-attached | host: Bos | place: Iran: Karaj | collected 2018-10
GTGTTGGTCATGTACCGGTGCATGGTCGTGGTATATTCCGGGAATCGCTTGTTCATCTCCTCACAGAACCTGCCTCCGGTCGAAGTGACGACCTTGCCGTATTCGGCATACAGATCCTCCTCCGTCAGATGCCCTCCGTTCCAGGCGGAAAACATCTCGAGGCAGGCGTATCCGCAGGACACGTTCTGGGTGATTACCTCCACGCCCTCTGCGTATACCGGCGTTCTGTATTTTTCGGCATCGTAGATCGAGGCGTAGTCGTTCAGGATCCTGTCGGTCCGGATCTTCGTTCTGACCAGTAGTCCGGCTACTACGATGATAATCAGCGCCAGCAGTATCAAAAGTATTCGGAATGCCTTTTTCACAAGGTCCTCCTGTTTTTCTTTTGTCAAAATCCTGATGTAGCGATGTCCCGACAAGCTGGGATTTGTCGACGTATCAAAATACCTTTCATATACTGCGTTTCATTATGGGTTTTGTATACTTCCAGCTTTTCTTCTTCCGTACAACCAACCAGTATTTTGATTTCTGAATCTCTCTTCATCAAATCAACGATACACATGATGGCGTCGATCTTTTTATCACCGCTTCCGACCCATACATCTATTCCTCCACCATCCATTGAGGCGGTATCTTTCAAATATCCATAGTCAACTTTATAGATGAAGTTTGGGAATCTGGGATGAGCAGAACCCCTGGGTCTGTCGATCACGATTTCTGAATTGCTTACCAATTCATCTAGCGCTTTCCAAAAATCCTCGTGATAGCCTAACTCCTTCAATGTCATTTTAGACAGATCTTTTCCCATGCCAAAGGTCCCCCACAAATCCGAAGTTATCGACGTATCAAAATAAGGATTCTGATGAGTTCGGCGGTTGTAATCGGATATATCTGTTTATTTCAGCGCCGTCACGATGGGTTCCGTGCCGTAGGTATACTCCGCAAAGGGATGTACCACGGGGACGATCTCTCCTTTGGAATTCATGTAGACGCAGGACTGGCTGCCGCTTTTTAGGTCCACGTTCACCAGCATCCCCACGTAATCGGTATGATTCCCGGCGGGCGCCTCGTCGTGCTGGGTCAGCCCCCGCTTGCCGCAGATGAAGGCGTTGAAGCGATAGTCCGTCATGTATCCATTGTAGGTCTTGCCCTCCGTGCCGGAGAAGTCCTTGTTGTACACCAGCTTCGTGTTGGGCGGGATGGTCCCCTCCAGGAACGGATATAGATCATGCTGATGGCCGGTGATGAGGATATCCACGCCGATCTCGTTCAGCCGCTCCGTCCAAGCGGCCTTAACTGCTTCGTGGTTGTGGCGCGCGTTCACAAAGGGGATGGGGATGTGGCAGACGGCTATGGTGTAGGCGGCGTCCTTATATTCCGCCGCGGCAATGATATCGTCCAGCATGCGGGTCTGCTCCTCCCGGTACAGGTCAAACTGGGCTGTTTCATAATACTCCCACCAGTCGTCGTCGTGATCCTCGCCCAAATCGAGCATGATGCCATATATGTCCGAAAGCCGGAAGGTGTAATAGAACTTGCCATTCTTGCTGCCGGTATATTTGTACAGATCCTCAGCATACTCGCCCTTGATCTCGTGGTTGCCCCGGGTATAGATGACCGGAATCATGCCGCCGGTGATTTTGAAGGCGATCTCATTGGCAATCTGGGCGTCCTCATACCGATCGACCATACTGGTCTGATCTCCCAGGAGCACGATGAAGTCAAGAGCGTTTTCCAGCCACACATGGCCGGCAAGGCTCACCGCACCCTCCACGGCTCCATGGATGTCCGGGAGGGTCAGATAACAGATCCCGTCCACGGTGTTTACCGGAATGAACGGGTATTGCTCGGAAAAGGTTTCGCCCGTATAGCCGCCGAAGGGACCTCGGTAGATCATCTGCTTGGCGCAGATCTTGTAGTTTTTTGCCTCGTCCAGCGCGCGCTGCGGCACGGTGACCTTATGCACCAGGTCTTTGGACCGCATACTGCCCGCATAAAGATCATAGTATTTCTCCGAACCTACCTCCACCCAGACGATGGCGGTGTCGCTGGTGGAAAACACGATCTGGTAGTCATCCTCCACAGCATAGACCACCGGCCGGTACGTGAAGTGGCATGGCCGGAGACCGTAGCCGGCGATGGCGCAGACGGCGATCAGCGCCAACAGGAACAGGACTTTCGCCACAAGGATCCATCTCCTGTTCGGAGCGTGGAAAAACAGCAAGCAGGAAACAAGGATCAGCGCTGCGGCTACCCCCACGGATCGGAGGAATTTCGGCAGGATGAACTGGATATAATCATTGGAGCCGTTGGCAATCACAACGCCGATGGCAATAGCGAAAATGGCAGAGAACACCAATGATGCGATATACGGCCATCTCTTTTTATCGCGGATAAACAGGAAGGATAGGATTGTAAGCAGCAGGATTACGCCCATGAGGATGCAGATTATGAGCGGTAGGTTCATCACAAGAAAGCTGGGGTTGTGATCCGCTCCCAGAAATTTAGAAATGCCGGCCCAATTGACGCGCAGTGCGATCCAGAACAGGAAAACCGCCAAGCTGCAGAGTACGGCAACCACCTGCAGACAGTATTTTTTTATGAAAGCGCGAAAGGTTGTTTCCATACGTCCCTCCTTATTCGTCCGGACTATAAAAAGTGCCGATCAGATCGATTTGCCCGGTGATACGAATACAATATCATACTCGGGGCAAAAATCCAACCGGCTCTTTGTCTGAAAGCTCCTAGTTTTTCGTTATGACTCAATACTCCTTATAGTCCCATAACTATTTTACCATGCCGACGTAATCCTGGACAATTCCGGCGAACGAGTCCGTCTGCGGCTTTAGCAGGCTGCACGGCCAGGCTTCTTGGGCGATTTGCTCCCCCTGGGCTTGTTCACGGGTTTCATGGCTTTATCACCGTTCCAGGAAGAACACTCCCCCTTCTTCAAGCGGTGATAAAGCTCTCAGTAGCCTTGTTCGGAACATACGGCTGGTAAAGAAGTCGCCTGACAGGTGACCCATAGAGCCGCTCTCACGAGTATACTATAAACAGAAAGAACCGAAAAAGGAGGAAATCAGAAATATTATCCTAAATTAATAGGAGGTAAGCCTTATGGACAGCATACCTTTTCCCGTCATTGATCTGGTTGCGACGGGAAACAACATCCAACGGCTCCGTCAGGAGCGTGGGCTGTCGGTCCGAGACCTGCAGCGATATTTCGGGTTCGAGGAACCTCGCGCCATCTACAAATGGCAAAAGGGCGAATCCCTTCCTACAGTCGACAATCTTTACGCCTTGGGAATCCTCCTGGAGGTTCCTATGGACGGTATCTTGATTCCAGTCAAACGACATAGCGCGAAAGAGCAGCGGGAAACCCGCTGCTCGGTTTTTTGGCATATTTCAGACATGGTTCCATGCAAGTGGCAAGATCAGCGCATAATCGCTCCATCTTCACTACCGGATAAATATTTAATCAGCAGTTGAGTTGACTGCTTTTTCGTTTGGCGCTTTCAAGTACGACAGAGTTCGATTCAACCTTCGCCATTAGAACCGTCTGCATCGCAGTCAGCATGACGGGTCGTGCGTCCTGCTTTACAGGCGGGGTGATCGACGGATCGATCAGCATGCTGATCCCAGTGTTCTGTAGGAAGACAATAGGGAAAGCGCATGGAAGAGCGTGAGTTTGGACGAGTGGGTTGAGCCGTTAACATGTGTGGGATATTGGTACGGTGAAGCATGAATGATGATGGAGATGATGAGCGGTAAGCAGATTAATCTGCTTCAAAAAATCTCCTTTTTTGCTTCCGGAAGCGATCCTTTCGGCCCGTTTCCTTATGCGCGTGCAGCCTTATAGTTCATCTGCACCTGAACCGGCTTCGGCATCCTCTCGTTCTGCCGTACCTGAAAGCGCCGGGAAACGGCTGAGGGTTATGCCCCAGCCGTTTCGAGGAACGCTTCGAACGTGTCGGCGAAGCTGGCGTTCACGTCGAAAGAGGGAACGTAGTCTACGTGGGAGGTCACCATGCTCAGGTCCAGCTTTTTGGAGACCTGGTCGACCTGCTGGTTAAGCTTGATGAGCTCAGCCCGAACCACGTTTCGGTCGTAGTTGATGGTGGTCACCTGCTTGAGGTCACACTTGTAGGCGACCTGGTTGCCATCGGCATTGAAGCAGAACCCGCTGCCGCCGTTGAGCAGGACCATCTCGGAGTTGCGCAGGGCGGCCATGAAGGTCAGGGTGGCGGCTGCTCGCTGGCGGGCGGCGTTGAGACTGATCTCGCTGTCCATGTCTATGTCCAGCTGAGCTTTGGCCTTGCGGATGGCGAAGGATAGGGCTTCCTTCTCCTGCAACAGATGTACCAGAAACAGGGTCAGTTGGGTGATGTGCTCATGGTACTCCGTGGAGGGCAAGTCCTCTGTGGTCTCGTCCTCGACCTCGGCCATAACCTTGTGTCTGAGGTGGGTCTTGGATACCTTGGTGACGTTGTCGGCGTCGGAAAGGACGCGGTTGGCGGTGTCCAGGAAGGTCTGCAGCCTGTTCTGGAAACGGAAAGCTTCCTTTAGATTCATAGCATTTACCTCGCTTGTCGTTATTTGATTGTACTGTTATTATACGCACCTGGGGGCAGGCTGTGAATGAACCTGTAGTTCCATCATTTTTAACCAGTTACGCTTATGATCTGAGTGGCATGGCTGTTTGTCTGTGCGCATTTTAGCGCTTCTGCCTGTTGTTGGAAAAGATACGTTTCCCTTCGAACACTGCTCAGGCTGACGGCGGAGCTGACGCTTACCAGCGCTTGCCAGAAGCGAAGCGTTGAGGTATACTGTTTTACAAGAAAGGCGTCAGGCCATGTCTGACACGTCAAGAATAATAAGGAGGAACGGATATGAAGCGCATTTCCATGAGGCTGCTTCTTGTCTTGCTGGTGATCTGCCTTTGCGGTAACGGCGCGACTGCCCGAGCCGAGGGGGAACCTGTCACCCCGGCGTCAGAAGCGGAATATCTGGAAGATTTCACGGTAGAGACCGTCGGCGGGGGCACGTTCACCCTGTCAGAGGAACTGGCCGATCACGAGCTGGTGCTCATAAATCTGTTCGCCACCTGGTGCGAACCCTGCTGGCGGGAGTTCCCTTTCCTGCAGGAGGCATGGCAGCAGCGCACCGATCAGGTTTCCATTGTCGCTCTATCCACCTATCCTATGGATGATATGGCTGCGCTCACGTCATTCGCCACCGACCGGAAGCTGAGCTTTCCCGTGGGGAACGTGGGGGACACTGGGCTGGACCGATTTGTAGGGTCTATGATTCCTGTTACACTGGTGATTGACCACTCCGGTCGCATTCTGGCGGCGGAGACCGGCGCCAAATTCTCCGTGGAAGAGTTTTACGAACTGTTTGACCGCTACACCAATGGATCGTACGATTCGAACGAATGCACCTATACGGTCTATGCCTGCGATATGAACGGCTGGCCTCTGCAGGGCGCCCAGATCATTTTCAGCACCGACACGAGCCGCGCGGTCGTCACCTCCGGCGCGGATGGGTACGCGACCTTTACCGGCCCCGCCGCCCGCTATCGGGTAGAAGTTGCAGAATCACCGGAGGGGACGATTCCTTATACCGACAAGGCGATAGAAACGAATCCTTTTTCATACAGCTTTTCAATCTACTTCGAACAGGATTATGTCCCTAGGGTGGATGAGGATGAGGAGCCGGTCTTCAACTACACAGGACCCGGACCCGAATGGATTGTTTTGGACGACTTCTCGGTGGACACCATCGACGGAGGGACCTTTACCCTGTCCGAAGTGCTGAAAGATCATAAGCTGCTACTCGTTAAATTGTTCACTACCAACAGCATGTTCGATGAGGAACTCCCCTTCCTGCAGAAGGCGCTGAAGCAGCGGGGCGACAAGGTGGCCATGCTGGCCCTCTCCGTCGAACCGGAAGACAGTTTGGAAACACTGAAGGACTATGCGGATAGGCTGGGCGTCAGCTTCCCCATTGGCAGAGAGGAAGGTACGGGCTTGGGACGCTTCGTGACCGACAGCATACCTCTCACGATTCTGGTGGACAGCCAAAGGCGGGTCCTGATGGTGGATTGGTACGGTATTTATCAGACGGACGATATCCACGACCTGTTGGACAGGTATTCCGGGATAAACTACAATCCTTATGAATGCGCGTATCAGATTTTCACCCTGGACAGCAATGGCAACCCCGTCGCCGGCGTTGTCTTCAACGTCTGCACAGAGGAGAGCTGCACCACCTACACCACCAACGAAACGGGCGGTATTTATTTTTCTGCCCCGCCGCGCAGATACCACATCCAGCTGGTCAGTGCGCCTAATGGACTGACGGTATCCGGCTCCGACGAATGGATCACGGAACCTTATCCCCAGAACGTATTCTTTACCTTATCGGATTGACGTTCCCCTACTACTTTTGTTCTGCCTTATCAAGTAGGCACAGGAAATAACTAAAAACTTGCACATAACACCGGCTCAATGTCAATAATTGGGGATGAGCCAAAAATATCGAGACCGTTAAGAAACATTTCTTACGGTCTCATTTTTCGCTTGACGCTTTTTCAGTATTGATCAGGAGGTACTATAATTCGCGGATTAAGATTTCGAGCGATTCTTTTGCATCGCCCAGAAGAAGGCGCAGCCCTTGACTTCTTGAATACAGTGGGTTCTCAACGCCTGCATAGCCTGGACGTAAATCATAATTGCAAATAATAACTTCCGGAGCTTCGTCAACATTTAAAATCGGCATTCCATAAATAGGCGTTCCTTCTGCTTCACGCGCAGCAGGATTCATAACATCATTTGCACCTACAACAATAACGACATCGCACTCTTTGAAATCATCATTGATGGATTCAAGCTCATATAACTGCTCATAATCAATATCCGCTTCTGCAAGAAGGACATTCATATGCCCGGGCATACGACCGGCAACAGGATGGATTGCAAAACGCACCGATGCTCCATTTGCCTCGAGTCTGCTGCAGAGTTCTTTCACTTTGTGCTGTGCCTGTGAAAGCGCCATTCCGTATCCCGGAACAATTATGATGTTCTTTGCATTTTTCAGAGAAAATGCGGGAGGCTGTTCAATCGGTTCTTTCTCCGGGACTGTGACTTTGGCAGAAGACTCTCCGGTAGTGTCAGTTTGCTTTTCTGCCGTTTTGTCGATTGCAACAGTTTTCCCCAGCAGAATATCCATCAGACGGCGGTTCATTGCATGGCACATGATCTGGGTAAGGAGCAGACCGCTTGATCCGACAATGCCGCTGACCGCAACGAGTAGCACATTCGCAGTCGCCATGCCGGCAAGCGCTCCAGCTACCCCAGAGAGAGAATTGAGCAGAGAGATTGCAACGGGCATGTCGGCTCCTCCGACACGCAGAGCAAACAGCCACCCGAACAGCAAGGCGCAGATGGTGCATATAATCAGTGATGCGATTCGAAAACCGAATGCTGACAAAGCAACGCCTATAAGACATAAAGCAATCAGGAGAATGGAGATAGTACTGTGCCCGGGTAATTTGCTGGGGCGGCTGTCAAAGATGCGCGCAAGTTTCAAAGCAGCAATTAGACTTCCGCTAAAAGTGACTGCACCTATGACAAGCGCTAAGGCCGCGGTTATATCTGCAAATACAGTACTATTTGAGCTGATAAGTTCAATTGACCCGACGAGCGCGCTCGCCAGTCCGCCAATGCCGTTCAGAAGTGCAACAGTTTGGGGCATCTCAATCATTTTGACCTTTTTTGCCCATATTAAACTGGTAACAGCCCCTACAGCCATCGCGACCCATAATTTCCAATTAAGCAAGGCGTTTTCATTGACAAGTGTCAGAAGAATAGCAAAGCACATGACTCCAACGCAGACTAGATTGCCGGAAACTGCAGATTTGACTTTACTTTGCATGGAGAGACCGAACAGCACAAGCCCAGACAGAACAGCAGAGAGAATGTAAAACAGAATCGGATTCATTCCTGTGCATCCTCCTTGTCTTTTTTGCTGAACATACGGAGCATTTTATGAGTCACTGCAAATCCGCCGGCAACATTGACCATGGCAAGCGCGGCAGCAACAAGTGCGAGGATCAGAGCAGGTATCATATTACCGGAGGTCGCGCCGGCAATAAGTGCACCGAGCACGGTTACGCCGGACAGAGCATTCATTCCGGACATCAGGGGAGTATGCAGCAGACTTGGCACCTTTTTGATAATCATGTAGCCAAGGACAGAAGCAACGGCAAATACGCCAATTAAAACGAGAGGCCCCCAAACAGGATGCAACAGGATATTATTCATGGTGCCTCCGAATTACAAAAGTCCCATAGCTTCCTTTGCACCTTTATGGACGAGCTGATGACCGTCGGTGACGAGAATAGAGGAGTCAATCGGGTCATTCATATCAAGAGCAATCCGATCGCCTTTAATCAGGTGCTTTGCAAGGTTATAGACGTTGTTCGCAAACATCCAGGTAGAGCTTGTCGGAAGGAAGCCGGGAATGTTTTTAATGCCCATAAGCGTAACATTATGCTTAATATCAACGATACCGGGCGTTGTGATTTCACAGTTGCCACCCTGGTCGATAGCAATATCTACAATGACAGAACCGGGGGACATGGAAGCAACCATATCTTCGGTCACCATGACGGGAGCCAGTTTGCCCGGAACTAGCGCGCTGAGGAATACGATGTCCATATCTTTAATGACCGGACGCAATGCGGCACGTTCTTTTTCCAGCCAATCACCTGTTATGGCGTTTGCATAATCACCTTCAGCAACGGACACTTCATCCGGAATACCGAGATCGACGATTTTTGCCCCTAATGACTGTGCCTGTTCACGGGCGGCAGCGCGGATGTCAGCTGCATATACGATTGCACCGAGACGTTTTGCGGTGGCCAGCGCCTGCAAACCGGCAACACCGGCACCGATAACCATGACCTTTGCAGGTTTGATAGAACCAACCGCGCAGAAGATGTTAGGAATGAATTTTGCCAGTTTCTCAGCGGCCATGACAATACCGCGATACCCGGCGCAAGTACTCATGGAGGTTAAGGCGTCCATGCTCTGCGCTCTGGAAATACGAGGGATACCATCCAGCGTCAGTCCGATGATACCATTTGCAGCCATTTTCTTTACCATTTCGTGATTGACAGGGGATGCCGGATGAATAAATGTGATTAGATATTGGCCGCGTTTCATCATGTCAATCTCATGCGTGCCGTATTTTTCATTGAAAAGAGGTTCCTTGACTTTCAGAATCAGATCTGCCTGATTGTAGATTTCACGGACGTCATCGACGATTTTTGCACCGGCATCTTCATATGCGGCATCCATGAAAAATGCGCCTGCGCCTGCACCACGTTCGATTAGCATGGTATGACCGTCTGCAACAAACTTTTTGACAGTTTCCGGAGTTGCAGCGACACGATTTTCATCGTGCATAATCTCTTTGGGAACACCGATAATCACGATTAGATATCTCCTTTTATTTATTTTCAGAACGAATCGGCTGTGCAGGGATAAGATGCAAGTCGAAATCATCTGATTTAATGCTTTATCGGATTGGAAGGATTCGATCAGCCGTCGGATACGGGAAACCGCATATCCGTTCCGGAAGACAGGTGGTCCTTATTGAGAGTCTGCCTTTTCCGGGGAATAGCTGCGCCAATCAGACCTCCGATCAGTGCTGCGCCCAATGAGGGAAGAAGCCAGCCAAGTCCATATTCAGCGAGGGGCAGTTCATCCGTATGTAATATGATATAAGGAATCAACTGATCAAGTTCTGTCATGACAGTTACGACGAGGGCAAAACCTGTGCCCATTGGAGCAGCATATGTTCCCTCTCGGATGCGTTCCGGCAGAAATGACAGGAAAACCAGTATGATGTAAATTGGGAAAATCACACTCAGTACAGGAGCGGCAATCGTCAGAATCATTTCTGTTCCGAGGTTGGAAAGCAGATAACTGATGCCGATCATTGCAAACATTGTGGGTCGGTACGGAAGCTTACCGTTCGTGATTTCACACAGATTCTGCGAACAGGCAGAAACAAGTCCGATTGCAGTTGTCAAACAGGCGGCGGATACGATAAGACCAAGAAGAAGACTGCCGTATGGACCGACAAGACGCTGGGTAATCCGGATCAGGAGTCCGGGTCTGTCTCCGACAGCCAGGGCAACCATTGCCGAATCTCCGGATGCTGTGGCACCAAGATAAGAAAGGCCTCCATACACAATAAACAACCCAAGTCCGGCAATGATCCCGCCAAATCCAACCATTTTCATTTGGGATTTTGTATCGGTAAAACCGGATTCTTTCACGGAAAGCAGAGCAATGACTCCCAACAGGACGGCTCCTAGCATATCCATTGTCTGATAGCCGGATTTAAGACCGAACGAGATGGATTCGCACATGGGAGCCTGAGGAACAATCTGATCCATTGGGAACAGGATTCCGATGACAATCAGTATAAGAAGAGCAACAAACATCAGAGGAGAAAGAATTTTGCCGATGATGTCTACAACTTTTCCGGGTTTCAGGCAGAGCAATGCAACCAATCCGAAGTATACGACACCAAAGACCCAGGTTGCCCATGGAACAGTTGTTCCGATGATCGGTCTTAATGCAATGTCGAAGGTGGTTGCGGATGTACGAGGGATTGCGATCAATGGTCCAAGGAATAGCGTGTTAACAAAAGTCAGAACGAAAGCAGTCTTTGGGCTCAACTGCCTTGCGATGGAAGAAGAAAAACCGCCCTGCGCCTTTACAAAGGCGAGCAGAGCGATAACCGATAATCCAGCGTCAATCAGAATATACATAAGAAATCCCGCAAACCAGTTTTCTCCGCAAACCGTTCCGAGAGCGGGGGGAAGAATGAGATTTCCTGCGCCGAAAAACATAGCAAACAGAGCGAACCCAAGCGTAACGATCTTACCGAAGGACAGTTTCTGCTTCACGAGGCATTCCTCCCGTTCCTATTCTGTTAATTATAGTATATCCTGCGCCTTTCAACCGGACAAACGAAGCGGTTTCTCATCTCATGAGACAAAACACAATCTTTGTCTATTTACATGTTCTTTACAATATGCTAAAATGAATATATCGAAAGAAATGAATCATATTTCATTTAAAGAGGTATTCGTATGAGTGCTTTTACGGAGATGGTAGGAAACAATATCCGAGTTTATCGCCGAGCAAACCGTTTGACCCTGGAAGATCTGTCCCGCCAAGTCCACAAGAGTAAGGCTACCGTAGGAAAATATGAACAGGGAACCATTGCGATTGATATGGATACACTGAATGATGTTGCTACTGTCCTGAAGGTTCCGCCTTCACTGCTTCTTTCAGAACCGAAGCAACCGGCAGATACTGTGAAGGAACCTGTTTCAGCCGGACTGCACAGTTATCTTTATCTGTACGACGGGCGAGCCGGAAGAATATTGAAAAGCCTTCTTGTCACTTCTGCAGGAAGCGATGATACTGCTCTCTTCTACGATCTTCAGTCTTTTGACGAACCGCAGCGATGCCGGGCATTGTACTGCGGGACATGTCAGACACATGATTTTGTTACCAATTATCTTCTGGACAGCCGGACAAATAAAATAGAGCATCTGAATCTCTGTCTGATGCGCTCGCTTGACCGACCTACCTACAGTACCGGTTTGATTTCAGGAATATCATCAAGGATGTTTCTTCCGGCGAGTGCCAAGTGTATCCTTTCGCAGGAACAGCTTGCGGAGAATGAAGAACTTCGGAACTCGTTACTTCTCAGAAAAGAAGACCTGAAATTGACAAAACATTATAATATGTTTATGGTGGAGCAGTCGGGAATCTACTGAGAAATAGTAATTTGTGTGATTTCGATTATTTGTATGTACAACAAAAGCAGACAAACATGTCTGCTTTTTTACGTTGATATAAGGGTGACCGGATTGTTAAGAAAAGGATATAGAAAGGCATCAAGCTCTTATTTCACGGTAAGGGAAGAAACGATCCTCGTTTTCGGTTAAGATTCTTAGCAAACAGATTTCTCGAGCTTTTTCTATTTGTTGCTTCGCAGGATCATAGCTTTTAAGGATTCTAAAACACTTCGCATGTGGTATTTGATGATAAAGAGCGCATCAGAATATTCCGGAACCAGATCACGTGATGTTTCAAACAATGGCATGACATATGTTTCTGTTTCTTCAATATAGGAAACCAGTCTTTTTATGGGGAAAGCACTTGCCATGGTGGAGATATTGTTGCATCGATCCAGAACTTTAACAATGCAGGCTATACGGTTTTGCGCAATCGCATGGAAGTAACGCTGTTTGAGAATGATTGTATCGGTTGTTCCATCATTTATAAATGTCAGAAGCTGCACTGCTTCCTTAACACGATCAGAACATGGGAGGTCCTGAACAGTAACAGCACAATCTTTGCAGACATCATGCAGGAGAATTGTGGCAAGGACTTCATCCTCACGAATTCCAAGCGCGTGCGCATGACAAGCCATCAATAAAGGATGCACGATGTACGGAACTGGCGTGGTACTGTAGAGGGATGGTTTACGTGTTTGCCCGCGATGCGCTCTTTTCATAAATCGGAGTGCTTTTGACGTGTTATTCAATTGTTCAACTTCGGCAAACACTGTCATCCTGCTGTACATGTGCTCGGAAGAGAACAAACTGTCCAGGAGAACCCAGTCCGGAGAAGAAGTAACAGTTCCAATCAGAGCATTAACGGTGGTATGCAATGCCGCGGCAATTTCTGGAAGTTTATCGGTGTCCGGAATGGTGATACCTCGCTCCCACTGGCTCACTGCCTAAGGCGTAACATAAAGAATGGCAGCCAGTGCTTCCTGCGTCATTTTAAGATTATTTCGACATCTGCGAATCTGTTCTCCGATGTACATGGCTGTTCCTCCGTGCAAACAGTGAAAGTTCCTTGTAATTTGAGTATATCATAGCGAACTCTGCCGAGACAAGACTGTAAGGAATCACCAATGTAATGCTTGCGACACAATCATATATTATATATTATGTAGCATATAAATGATTATATAATCGATACAATGTTGATTTTTTGATATGTTATGTATATAATTATGTAAAAAGAATATAAAATTATTTCAATTAAGGTTCTCTAAATTCACTTTTGCAAAAAAGCAAGAAAGGGAAAGATGAATACAAAAGTTAAACAACGTATTTTCAATGTACTGAAAGTATTGTTCGCAGCGATATTGCTGTTTATAGCTGTATTTCCTATTTATTGGCTGCTTGCTATGGCAATCCGGGAAACGGACGAGATGCGCGGTCATATTCCGGTTCTGCCGCAGTCTTTTACATTAGCACATTTTGCACAGCTGTTTACAGAAAAAGGCTTTGGAACAGCCCTGGTTAACAGTGCGCAGACGACATTCTTCTCGCTTATCGTATCGCTGGTTGTCGGTATTTGCTGCTCTTATATTCTGGCCAGAAGCAGATTTCGCTTCGGATTAAAGAAACCGTTGACATATTGGGTTTTGCTTGTTCGTGTTCTGCCTCCGGTTGCATTTACGATTCCTTTATACATCATGTTCAATCGCCTTGGCGTTTTGAACACGCGGCTTCCGGTCCTTTTAGCATGTGTCTTAATTAACGTTCCGCTGATCATCTGGTTTTTAGTCGGTTTCTTCCGTAATCTGCCGGAAGAAATTGAGGAAAGCGCCAAGATTGACGGCGCTAGTGAGTGGCAGATGTTTGTGCGGATTGTACTGCCCCTTGTTGCACCGGGAATCGCTGCGGTCGCGATGCTCTCATTTATGTATGCCTGGAATGAATACACTTATACTGTTATCTTTACACGCAGTCCTGCAAACAGCACTGTTCCTCTTGCACTGGCGCTGCTGAATACGGAGGACAGCTTGACAAACTTCGGCCTTGTTGCGGCAGGAGGTGTTATTTCTGTCATCCCGATTACCTTGTTTGTAATCTTTGCTCAGAACTACTTGATATCCGGCTTATCAAGCGGAGCTGTCAAAGGTTAACAAAATAGACACTGAAAACAGAACAAAACAATAGGAGGAGAAATCAAACATGAAGAAACTGCTTGCCTTGGTACTTGCTCTGGTGATGGCCTTTAGCGTTGTTGCCTGCGCATCCCAACCTGCAAATGATTCGAAAGAACCGAAAAAGATGACAATCGCACTTCGCGGCGGTGCATACGCGGAAGCAATCAAGTCCAGCCTGCCCGCTTTTGAAGAAGCAAACAATGTTAAAATTGATGTTTTGGAGCTCTCTGAAGATGATCTCCATAGCTCAATCGCTCTTGATGCCACGAATGCAAAAGGTACATATGATTTTGTAATGGCCGATGCTTCCTGGATGGCTGAATTTGCAAATGCCGGTGTTCTGGCAGATCTTGGGGCTCTTGGTTACAAGTTTGATGAGGATATCATTCCCGCAACGACCGCAGCCTGTGTCTTTGATGGAAAAACATATCTGGCACCGTATTACGGAAACGTCACCGTTTTGATGTACAACAAAGCTCTGGTAGAAGCTGCCGGTTATAAAGCGGAAGACATCAAGAGCCTTGATGATATGATGAAGATCTGCAAAGCTGCACAAGAGGCAGGCAAGAAGGGCTTTATCTATCGTGGAGACACAAACAACAATCTGACCGTAGACTTCCTGTCGATTCTGGCGAGCTTTGGCGGCTGGGTAGTTGACGAGAATCAGAAGCCAACCGTCAACACGCCGGAATTCAAAGAAGCTGTGGAATTTTATCTTGACCTGATCGCAACCGGAGATGCGGAAAAGAAAGATGATCTGATTGCTTCCGTTGAAGGCGGCGCAGGTACGATGGGTATCGGCTGGCCGGGCTGGTATAAAGCGGAATTTACCGGCAGTGATTATACCGCGATCACTGGTGTTGCACATGATGGCGGAAAAGCCTACAATGCAAACGTCTATGGTACCTGGCTGATCGGTGTACCGGCGAATGCGCCTGATAAAGAACTGTCCGTTAAACTGCTGTCCCACCTGATGGATAAGGACGTTCAGAAGGCAACAATCGCTGTCGGCGGTGTACCGTGCCGTTATTCCTGCCTGAATGATCCGGAAGTACTGAAAGATCATCCGCAGTTTGCTGTTGTCTGCAAAGCTCTCGAAGGCGGCGTCTATCGTCCGATCATGAAGGAATGGCCGCAGATGTATGATATCATCGGCTCCGAACTCGGCAACATTATCAACGGTATCAAGACTGTTGATGCAGGTCTTGCCGACGCTCAGAAAGCTCTTGAAGATCTCATTAAGTAAGCTGATCTGAAAGTTGTCCGGAAGGAAAGCATGTAAGCTTTCCTTCCGGATTTGAACGGAAACAAGAAGACGGGAGAGTTGCGTAAAATGAAGAAGAATAATCCGAACCGATACGTCAGCGGAGCCGTGCAGACGAAACGTTTCGGCTACGGGATGATCACGCCGACATTGATTGTTATGGCAATCATGACGGCATATCCGCTGATCTTTACAGTCTATTATAGTTTTACGGATTACAATTTGCTGAGTGTTTTGAAAAACCCGGCCAAGTTTATCGGGTTTGACAACTACGTCAAATTGCTGTCCACTCCATACTTCCGCAATGCAATCTGGAACACGGTGCGATTCACGCTGTTGGCTGTTGTCTTTGAGATGCTGGTCGGCTTTATAATGGCTGAATTCGTACATCGGCTCAAGCGCGCTCAGAAGATTATGCGCACGCTGCTTCTGATTCCGTATCTGCTGCCGACTGTTACTGTTGCACTGATCTGGCGAATGATGCTCTCCCCGAATTATGGAATCATCAATCAATTTCTGGAAGCACTGCATATACCGGTTTATAACTGGTTCTCTGATATCAAAACTGCGTTCGGTATGCTGGTGGTTATTGATATCTGGCAGAGTGCGCCTTTCGTATTCCTGCTTCTCTACGCTGCACTGCAGGCTGTCCCGGCGGATCAATATGAGGCTGCAAAGCTTGACGGAGCTAACTATTTTCAGGTATTATTTTATGTAACGATTCCGAATATCAAGGACTCTCTTGCCTTGTGTGCTTTGCTGCGTACGATCGATTCATTCCGTTTGTTTGACAAGGTCAACCTGCTAACCGGAGGAGGACCCGCCAATTCGACTTCTACGATTACACAGTATCTGTACAATACAGGCATTAAAGTTTTTGATTTCGGGTATGCGAGCGCAGGTGCCATCGTGATGACCCTGATCGTTCTGATTCTTGCCAGTATTTATATCAAACGGGCCATGAATTAACGGAGCTGTCCATGAAACATTTTACTTTGACCTTTGGCAACGTCGGTTATGGTGAAGCCATGTTGTTTGAACTGTCAGACCCCTCATCCAAGCGAGGGGTTTTTTCTGTTCTGTTTGACGGAGGAGGAGCAGATCCGGAAACGTTTCATAATCCTTCAGCCGGTCAACATCCGTTTATAGAGCATCTGAAAAAGCTCGGAATCGATCACATCGATGCCGTTATTATTTCGCATATTCATGAAGATCATGTTTCCGGGCTGGTTCCGATCGTAAAGGCTTATCCTCCGAAGATTGTGTATCAGACGCTGCCGCCGGATTTCTGGAGAACAGAAATGAAACCGTTATCTGCAGAAGCAGGGGAGACGGTATCACTTCAAAAGTTTACCAGAAGTCTGAATGATTTCCGTGAAATCTGTGAGCATACAACAAAAACCGGCGGAAAGGTCGTACAGGTTGGATTAGGAGAAACGCTGTCTTTTCCGGATGGCTTGACTGCGTTTGCCGTTGTACCTAACAGGGAGAAGGTTTTGATTCTGCAATCGCTTCTGAAAGAACTATACCGGACAGCAGATGACAAAGTACCGGATCAAAGTTTGCTTCAGAAACTGGACGGCTATATGAACAACGTCAGTCTTGGATTTCGTTTTGATTACGGAAAGGCGCACCTTCTTTTAGCAGGGGATACAAATCGTGCAGGGTTTGAAGGAGTCGATACGGGCGAGTTGAAAGCCGATTTGTATAAGGTCGGGCATCACGGACAGATTGATGGCGCGGATGAATCTTTGCTGCGGGCAATCAGCCCCAAAGTTGTTGTATGCTGTGCTTCCTGCGACCGTCTCTATAACAGCGCGCATCCGGACCTGCTGCGTTTGATTCATAATCAAGGAGCAGAACTCTGGTTTTCGGATTGTCCGCCGAATGTTGCGGGAGAACCTGTTCCTCCCCATGAATTCCTACGCATCCATATTGATAATGCTGGAGGAATCAAAGCCAGATATTTCTAATGAATAAGACAAAAATGATAAATCTCCCTTCCGAACCGGCTTTCGTGCGGAGCAGGTGAAGAAGGGATTTTTTGAGTTATTGTGAAAAATCCTCTTGACAGGAATGATAAATGCGTTATAATTGTGTATGCACAATAAGCACAATTTAAGGAGGTTATATGAACATCCTGGAAGTACGGAATCTGACTAAGAAATATCCGGGCTTCACGCTGGACGGAGCAACATTTGATGTGGAGGAAGGCTGCGTTATGGGCTTTATCGGTCGAAACGGAGCCGGTAAAACAACCACGATCAAATGCATGCTGAATCTTGCTCATGCAGACGGAGGACAGGTGTTTTTCGAAGGGAAGGATCTGCTTGCAAATGAAGCCGCCTGCAAAAAAGAGATAGGTCTCGTTCTCGGTATGGTTTCCTATTATCAAAGAAAAAAACTAAAAACGATCACAGAAGTGACTAAGCAGTTTTATGATGAATGGGATGAACCGCTGTACCAGTCTCTTATGAAGCGTTTTGCACTGGATCCTGATAAAAAGGTTACAGAACTGTCACAGGGAATGCGTGTAAAATACGCTCTTGCGCTTGCGCTGTCGCATCATGCAAAGCTTTTGATCCTTGATGAACCGACGAGCGGCCTAGACCCTGTGTCACGCGACGAACTGCTGGATATTTTTCGGTCAATTATCGAAGATGGAAAACACAGTATTCTGTTTTCGACCCATATTATTTCTGATCTGGAGAAATGTGCGGATTATATCACATACATCAAAGAAGGGAAGATCCTTTGTTCAACAGATGCTGAAAGCTTTAAAGATGCGTATCGGCTGGTATCAGGAGAATCAGAGGATCTGGAGCGTTTCCGCGAACAGCTTGTCGGCTATCGTTCACATGCATTCGGCTTTACAGGGCTTATGAAAAAGGAAGATGCGGAGAGAACTGCAGGGATCAAGATTGCTCCTGCGGACATGGAGTCAATCATGATTTACACGGAAAAGGAGGACGGACATGAAAGCGCTGCTGAATAAAGAGTTTAAACTGTGTCTGCATCCGACGGTCTTCATCTACCTCGGGCTTGTGCTGATGTTGCTGATTCCGAGCTATCCGTATCTTGTAGCTTGCTTTTTCCTGTGCAACGCGATTTTCTTTACGTTCCAGACATCCCGTGAAAACAGTGACGCGATGTATACCGCAATGCTCCCGGTCAGCAAAGCGCAGGCAGTCAAAGCCAAGTGCCTGTTTGCAGTAATTGTCCAGATTATTGATCTTGCCTTGATGGCAGGAGTTATGGCACTCGGAAATTTGTTTTTGAATCCGTTAAATCCGGGAGGGACAGACCGCAGCATTTCCTTTTTTGCGTTCGCAATCATTTTGTATGCAATTTTCAATCTGATATTTTTCACCAGTTTCTATAAAACTGGATATAAGGCGGGATCGTCATTTTTGAAAGGTGCAATTGGTGTCTGGATTTGGATCATGGTTGTGGAAGGGCTGATGATAGCGTCACATGCTGTTTTAGAAAGCGGCAACACAGAAATCCCGTTTTTCCGTTTTCTGCATGAATATGTTGACATTTGGCCTGCTACAAACGGAGCGTGGATGGTCCAGATGATTTTACTCGTAGCAGGAATTGCTATCTATGTTCTATTTACCGTTCTTGCTGTCAGGATTTCCATTAGGCGCTTTGAAAAGGTAGATATTACATGAGGCTTTCCGTTAACCCCAATGATAAAACACCGATTTACCGGCAGCTATATGATCAGATTGCGGCGGAGGTTCTTTCGGGCTTGTTAAAGCCCGGAGAACCGCTGCCGCCGATTCGTACAGTTTCAAAGGAACTTAGTGTTTCCATGATTACCGTGAGAAGTGCGTGGGAAGCTTTGGAACGAGATGGTTTTTTAGTAACACGTACAGGCAGCGGCTGCTTTGTCGCTCCGATCAGTGAAGCCCGTCGTCAAAGCAAGGTAAATGAAAAGCTACTCGGGTCGATCGATGAAACAATATCTGCGGCAAAATCACTTGGAATCTCCGAGGATGAACTATGCCAGATGATTGCTGAGCGTTACCATTCCCAAAGATGAGTTTCTCTCATTAACAACCTTGCCGCGTATTTCCCGCTTCGATGTGAAATCCAGGCGCGGATTAAACGGGTCTGTCCGGATATAGAAAGAGATTGCCTTCTGCATCGATTTGCGGTACAATGTTATCGTTATAAGAAGAGCAGGAGGCTTTTCATATGTCTGAAATCAGAATTGAACTGCAGGACACGGAATGGCCGATGGAGTATACTGATCATGACAGGCTCATCGTCAGAGCAATTGTAACGGATGAAGCGGGAAATTACTATTTTGTGCGGGCAGAGCGCGACGATGATTTCGGAAAAGCAACGCTGATTGAAACATCAGGCGGAGGCGTTGAACCTGGAGAAAATCTTCAGGATGCTGTCAGAAGAGAGCTGAAAGAGGAACTGGGCATCGATGCCAGAATTCTCGAAAAGATTGGAATTGTCAGCGATTATTATAATCTCATCCACAGACATAATATCAATCATTACTTTCTGTGCAGGGTCGAGGCGTTCGGCGAGAAACATTTGACGGAAGATGAGATTCAGTGCTTTCATCTTTCCACGCTGAAACTGACATATGAAGAAGCGATTCACGAATACGAAAGGTGTTCCGTTACAAAAATCGGAAAGCTTATTGCAAACAGAGAACTGCCGGTTCTGAAACGCGCAAAAGAAATAACCGACGCCTTGAGAAAAGAATAGCAGTAATCAGGAGGCTGAAAGACATGCAGTATCAGGGAATTCGAAAAGTGAATGAAGGAAAATTCATCACCCGCTATGATGTGGACTATATTACGGCGGAGGGTCATCTGAAAACTTATGAGATCGTCAGTCGGAACCGGAATATTCAGACACTGGAAGAATTGCAGAATAAGACGCCGGACTCAGTGATTATGATTCTGACGGATCAGAGCGGAGAAAGAATCCTGGTCAGCAGGGAATACCGTATGGCGGTTGCTCAGTGGATATATAATTTCCCTGCAGGGCTGATTGATCCCGGAGAGAGTCCGCAAGAAAGCGCCAGACGTGAACTTTGGGAGGAAACAGGCCTTACGCTTGTCAGAGTCGATGACGTTCTGGACCGCAGCTACAGTGCAATCGGTTTTTCCAATGAAAGAAACATCTGTGTTTTCGGTGTTGCAGAGGGAGAGTTTCGTAAAAGCACCTCGGACGCGGAAGAGATCATCCCCGGCTGGTATACAAAAGAGGAGATGAAAAAACTTCTCCGTACTGAAACGTTCGCAGCAAGAACGCAGGCTTACTGTTACGCCTGGGCATATCGGTGAATAATGATAATGCTAATCATATAAAGAGCTAGCCCTCAGAAGTTTTATACTTTCGGGGGCGGATTGTTATCAGGAAAAATATCAGGAAACAGGTTTTTTCTCTTGCGAACAACCGCCATTGCGATATAATAAAAGCAGAAGATGTCCACAGGAGCGATACAGAATGAGGAGGTTTTGCCTATGCAGGAAGGACAGCAGATGATGTGGGCTTTGGTAAAAGAAAAACCAGAGAAAGGTCTTTGGATGAAGCGCGTACCGGTCCCAAAGGTCGGAGCGAATGACGTGATGATCAAAATCCATAAGACTGCGATCTGCGGAACAGACGTTCACATCTATGACTGGAACCGTTGGGCTCAGGAAACAATTCCGATCGGAATGACGATCGGACATGAGTATGTTGGAGAAATCGTAAAAGTCGGACCCGGCGTCCGAGGATTCAAACCGGGGGATCTGGTTTCCGGAGAAGGACATATTACATGCGGTAAATGCCGGAACTGTCTGGAAGGACACAAAGAGAACTGCAAAAATGCCAAAGGCGTCGGAGTGAACCGGAATGGTGCATTTGCAGAATATCTTGTTATTCCCTGGGTTAATGTTTGGCCATGCAATCCCAACATTTCGGAAGAAACATATGCGATTTTCGATCCGTTTGGGAATGCGACGCACACGGCTCTCTCCTATGAGGTGCTGGGTGAGGATGTGCTGATCAGCGGAGCGGGAACAATCGGATGCATGGCGGCGGCAATCGTCAAGTTCGCCGGAGCCAGGCATGTTGTTGTAACAGATTTTAATCCTTACCGCCTTGATCTGGCGAAGAAAATGGGGGCTACACGGTGCGTGGACCTCAGAAAAGAGACCCTGGAACAGGTTAAAAATGAGATCGGAATGACGGAAGGATTCGATGTCGGTCTGGAGATGTCCGGCAGTTCCAAAGCACTGGACACTATGATTCATACGATGAAAAACGGAGGAAAGATAGCACTTCTTGGCCTTCAGGAGAATCATACGGATGTTGACATGGAGCATATCATCTTCCATGGTCTGAACCTCAGGGGCATCTACGGGAGAAAAGTCTGGGATACGTGGATCAAGATGACAATGCTGTTGCAGGCAGGACTCGATATTTCACCTATCATTACACACAGAATTGATGTGAAAGATTTTGATGAAGGTTTCAAAATCATGTTATCCGGTCAGTCCGGAAAAGTGGTTATGGATTGGAGCAGAATCGGGGAGCTTCCAATTCCGGAAGATGAATAAACAACAGGAGGAAAAAACATGAACCGTCAGGAAACACTGGATTATTATCGTAAAACTGTTGAAGACATCCGGGAAGCAGGACTGTTTAAAGGAGAGGCGCCGATTCTTTCTCCGCAGGGCGCGCATGTAAAACTGGGAGACGGCAGAGAACTCCTGTGCATGTGTGCAAACAATTATCTGGGACTGGGCGATAATCCCAGAATCATCGAAGCGGCAAAGCATACTTATGACACACATGGATACGGAGTTGCATCGGTTCGTTTTATCTGCGGAACGCAGGATATTCATAAGGAACTGGAAAAGAAGATTTCAGAGTTTTTAGGAACGGAAGATACTATTCTGTATTCTTCCTGCTTCGACGCAAACGGAGGTTTGTTTGAGACACTTCTGACTGCGGAGGACGCGGTGATCAGTGATGAGCTGAATCATGCGTCAATCATCGACGGAGTCCGGCTCTGCAAGGCGAAGCGCTATCGCTACAAGAACAACGATATGGCCGATCTGGAGGAGAAACTGAAGGAAGCGGATGCTGCGGGCGCAAGGATCAAGTTGATTGCAACAGACGGCGTGTTCTCAATGGACGGAATCATCTGTAACCTGAAAGGTATCTGTGATTTGGCGGACCGGTATGATGCACTTGTTATGGTGGATGATAGCCATGCGGTTGGCTTTGTCGGAAAGCATGGGCGCGGCACGCCGGAATATAACGGAGTAGAAGGAAGGGTTGATATCATTACCGGAACACTTGGAAAAGCCCTTGGCGGAGCATCCGGCGGATATACCACAGGCCGCAAAGAGATTATAGACTTGCTTCGCCAGAGAAGCCGCCCATATCTGTTCTCCAATTCGTTGGCGCCGGCTATTGTCGGTGCGAGTCTTGAGACGTTAAAGATCCTGACGGAAAGCACAGCACTCCGGGATCATCTGGAGGACATAACTGCGTATTACCGCAGAAGAATGGTAGAGGAAGGATTCGATATCATTCCGGGAACTCATCCTTGTGTGCCTGTTATGCTTTATGATGAGAAGCTGGCAGCGGAATTTGCCAAACGGATGATGGAGAAGGGAATCTATGTTGTTGCATTCTCGTATCCGGTCGTTCCGAGAGGAAAAGCCAGAATCCGTACGCAGGTCTGCGCGAGTCATACCAAAGAAGACATTGATCAGGCAGTACAGGCTTTCATTGAAGTTAGAGAGGAACTGAAGAATGCATAACTGAGCACAGAGAATACTCTGTTTTACTCAATACAAATAATAAGAATTCTGAAGGTGAAAACACCATTTGTTTTCACCTTTCTTTTGTCAATAAAGAAGAAATTGAGAAGATTGACAAAACAACCTGCCAAGCATAAAATATATAAAAAGAAGGCAAAGACGTCTTTGAGAAAAACTCAGGGATGAGTTTGTCTTTTTATTATTCTAATACAGGGGTAGTAAATAATCATTAACCCGGACGTAGGAGAATTCATAATATGTGCGGAATTGTTGGATATACCGGAAAGCAGCAGGCAGCGCCGATTCTTTTGGAAGGATTGAGCAAATTGGAATATCGTGGTTACGACTCAGCGGGGATTGCTGTGCGTAGCGGAGATGCTCTTGCGGAGGTAGTGAAAGCAAAGGGAAAACTCAAGAATCTGATTGAGATGACCGATGGCGGAAGAGCGTTGCCCGGGATGTGTGGCATTGGGCACACACGTTGGGCAACCCATGGAGAACCAAGCCGTACAAATGCCCATCCCCATGTGAGCGGAAACGCCACAGGCTCAGGATCGGGACCGGTGGAATCTGATGTCGTTGGGGTTCATAACGGAATCATTGAAAATTATGAGGAACTGCGGCAAAAGCTTCTGCATCATGGATATCGTTTTTACAGCGGAACAGATACTGAAGTTGCAATCAAACTGGTTGATTATTACTATAAGAAATACAAGATAGGCCCTATCGATGCAATCAACCGTATGATGGTACGTGTTCGCGGCAGTTATGCACTTGCCATGATGTTCAAGGATTATCCAGGTGAAATTTATTGCGCCAGGAAAGACAGTCCGTTGATAATAGGTGTGTCAGAAGAAGAGACATTTCTTGCGTCAGATGTTCCGGCAATTTTGAAGCATACAAGGGATGTTTTCTATATTGATAACCTGCAATCTGCACGACTGAAGCCGGGTGAAGTGCATTTCTTTGATTTAAACGGTGATGAGGTTTCGGTTCCTGTCACAACCATCACCTGGGATGCTGAAGCGGCTGAAAAAGGCGGATACGAGCATTTTATGATCAAAGAGATCCACGAGCAGCCGCGTGCGGTGAAGGATACTCTGAACAGTATCATAAAGGACGGACAGATTGATCTGTCAGGTACCGGGCTTACGAAAGAACAATTGCGATCGTTTCAAAGTCTCTGTATAGTTGCCTGCGGTTCCGCATGGCACGTGGGCATGCTATCACAATATGTGATTGAAGATTTATGCGGGATTCCCGTTCGGGTGGAACTAGCCTCAGAATTCCGGTATCGTAGGCCAATTATAGGAAACAATGCGCTTGTTGTTGTTATCTCTCAATCCGGAGAAACAGCGGACAGTCTTGCAGCGCTCAGGGAAGCGAAAAAAGCCGGGCTGCCGACACTTGCGGTTATCAACGTTGTAGGTTCGACAATCGCCAGAGAGGCAGACCATGTTTTATATACCCTCGCCGGTCCGGAAATAGCTGTCGCCACTACAAAAGCATACAGTGCACAACTAGCTGCTATGTACGCGTTGGCAGTCGAACTTGCCAACACCCACGGAAAACTTGATGAGGAGAGTTATCTCTCCTACCAGAAAGAACTATTGCAACTTCCTGACAGGATGGAACGAGCTCTGGAAGACAAGGAACGAATTCAGTGGTTCGCTGCTAAACATTCAAACGCACGTGATATTTTCTTTATCGGGCGCGGACTGGATTATGCAATTTGTTTGGAAGGAAGTCTCAAAATGAAAGAGATTTCTTATATTCACAGTGAAGCATATGCAGCAGGAGAACTGAAGCATGGAACAATTTCACTTGTTGAGAACGGAACACTTGTAATCGGGGTCCTTACACAAAAGACACTTGTTGAAAAAACAGTCAGCAATATGGCGGAATGTAAAGCACGCGGAGCTTATCTGATGGGACTGACCGGATATGGAAATTACAATGTGGAAGAAACCGCGAATTTTACTGTGTATGTGCCGAATACGGACCCACATTTTTACGGGAGTGTTGCCATTATACCATTGCAGCTACTGGCATATTATACAAGTGTATCCAAAGGCCTGGATGTAGATAAACCGCGAAACCTTGCAAAAAGTGTTACAGTAGAGTAAAGAAGCGAAACAGGAAACCATTTTCTGCTTTTAAAAGAGAATATTCTGTTATCTCTTCGACAACTCGACAATACTATATTAAAAACTTCTCCCATCTGTATGGAAGAAGTTTTTTGATGTTTTAGCCTATGCTTTCGGATATTCGTTGCATAGAAGTCTGTATGGAGGTTCATCTTCTTCGATAACAGGAAAACGACCGACTGGGGGATTGAATCGGTTGTCCGTGTTATCATCATTGCATTCACTCACTTCACCTAAAAGAACAGGTCCTGTTCCCGGTTCTACGTTGAAATCATGATAGAGGAATTGTTGAATGTGGATGCTTTCGCCGGGTGTCAGACGGACCTGGGTTCCGGCGGGTACGGTAAATGTCCGTCCATCCATATGAACGGTAACGGGGGACTCATAATCGATCGATTCATCCGGTAAAGAGTTATACACGCGAATCAGTATATTACCGCCGCCGCGGTTGATGATATCCTCTGTTTTAATCCAGTGAAAATGGTTCGGGGAATACTGACCTTCTTTCATATACAGTATTTTTTCGGCATACACCTGAGGATACCGGTCAGGCATCGCTCGGCTGCCATTACGGATGGTAATAAGCGACATGCCGGTTTTGTTAAAATCGCCGAGCCCATAGTCGGTAATATCCCATCCGAGCATGCAATCCCTTATCTCGTCATATTCGTGTCCTTTTGTTTTCCAGTCTTCCGGGGTAAAATGGCAGAAGGGAGGGAGATAACAGTGCTCTTGAATGCACATGGCTTCCAACTCTTTCAGTGCCTGATTGATTTCCGACCGTTTCATTCTGTATCCTCCTTAATGACTCTGATACTTGATTTCACTTAATACATTCAACTTTCTTTTTTGCTTCCTCTCGGATACGGAGCAGCATCTTTGGATTTCGGGTTGTTATGTTATATATGTCAGCATTTACCAACTTCCGGGCTGGATCTTCTTCGTCTACGATCCAGGCAGAGACTGAGATTCCCCAGCTTCGGAACATGGAAAGCATTTCGTCTGTACAGAACCGATATGGTACATTGACCGCCCATCCTCCGGTATCGATCAGGACCTGCCGAACTGCTTCAAAATCTTTCTCTGACGGGATATATCCACTTTCTAACTGTGAACCGATTTTGGGAATGATCGGCTGAAGGTTGATCAGGGTGCGTTTTCTGATTGGCTCTTCTTTCCGAATTAGAGAGAACTCAACATCACCTGTGAAGCAAATCTGATCTTCCACCCGGTAGCATTTTGCAAGTTCCAGAACGTGACATGCTATCCCGGATTCCTTCAGATCGCAGTTGCAGAACATTTCTGACTTTTGCAGCCTGGAAAAAACCTCTTCAAGCCGAGTTCTATCTTTGCTGTTTTTATCATGGGAAAGATAGAGAAAACCGTTTGAATCCATTCGGATATCCACTTCCAGACCATCTGCGCCGGTTGTTAAGACATAGTCCAGATATTCTAAGGAATTATCAGGGGTTTGATCGCACCCTGTATGAGCAGTTATCAGCATATGATTTCACTTTCTTTACGGCACAAAACGAATCGTGACAATCTCAAACGGCTTTACACAAAGCGTAACCGTTTGGTTTTCAACAGGCAGTTCTTCAAGCGGGTTTTCCATCAGATCGCACAGATATGCTCTTTGGAAAGGATCCGCAGTTTTCAAAGTGACAGTTTTCCGCTCTCTGTAGGCGTCATACGCGCGTACGATCATTTCGCTGCCGTCTTCCGCCTTTTTGACGGTTTCCAGAATTACGTTCGGCTGATTCGAAGAAATCAGACTGTAGAGGTCCGGAAGATCGCCCTCGTTCTTTGGAATTTCTATTCCTGTGAGTGGCTGATTCAGAAGATATGCCTGCTGGATAAGCCCGGCTTCACGGAAGTCACCCTGATGTGGGAGCAGAGAATAGGTAAACCGGTGAAGTCCCTGGTCCGCTTCCGGATTCGGAAATGTTCCGCATTTCAGCAGAGTCAGTTTGACTGTCGTTCCTTCGATACTGTATCCATACTTGCAATCGTTGAGAATGCCGACACCGTATCCATACTCTGAAAGATCGATCCATTTATGTCCGTATACTTCAAATCTCGCTTTGTCCCAGCTTGTATTACGGTGGATCGGCCGGGTCACGTGGCCGTACTGGATCTCAAAAGATGCAGTGTCGGTGTTCAGATCAAGCGGGAAAGCTGCTTTTAGAATCTGATGGTGCTCGTGCCAGTCGATTTCATTTTCAAAGTCGATCCGCGGGAGGTTTGAATACAGCCAGATATTCTGTTGGATCTCGGAATTGAGATATTTACGGCGAATCCGGAATCCTACACGAACCCCGTCCCATACCGGTGTGATTTCACAAGGATCGGTCAGATCCCATTCTTTTTGAGTATAATACGGACTGATTTCCCAGTTATCGTACTATTAATTATATTATATTCGGCATAGAACGCTTAATCAACGAGAATAATTGAACATATTTATGCATTTTCAGTACGCTAAAAAAGAAAGGATCACTCAAACAGGAAGTTCCTTCCTTGCCTTTTTGGCAGCATGCATAGAGCGTGAGCCACCTTTGAAACTACATTATAATGGCCTGATTCAATATTGAATCAGGCCTGAAAGCGTCATTTATTTGTTTGATTGTTTAGTCGCGATAGACTTTCATGGAATGAAAATGCTTGGTGAAAGGGAAGAGAAGAGGAACAGTATCGGAATACTTCTGATATTCGGGATCGAGCCCGTAGGACTTCTCATGACGAAGCTCAAGACGCTGTGCGGAATTGTACATAACGAAGGTAATAAGCGCAAGAGCAACGAGAACAATGATCCACTGGGCACCTTTGACTGCACCGATACCTGAGACTGTGACACCGACCCAGAATAGGATCTCTGAGAAGTAGTTCGGGCAGCGTACAATTTTGAACAGACCCTTATCACAGAAGCGTTTCGGGTTTTCCTTTTTGGCAGCGGATTTCTGTTTGTCAGCGGTGGCTTCTCCAATGATGGCGACAGCCATGATGACAATTCCGATATAAGCAAAAACGTTATCTTTGGCCTGATTGATAAAACGATAGCTGACAGCGGACGTTTCCGCAGTGTACATGAACATGGAGTACGCCCACATGAAGATCGATACAGGAATGGGCATGGCTTTTGTGGAGCCGGTGCTTTCCAGCGTTTTCTTATAGGCGGCATTCGTCAACTCACGTTTTAATATGTAGCCTCCAAGACGATAGCCGTAAATCATGAATAAACATGCCATGATGGCAACCGCAACGCTGATCTGCCGGGTAACAAGACCGAAAATCAGAAGATATGCGCCGATGCACATGACGGAAAAACCGTAACCGACGGACATGAACCAGACGAATTCTTTAAAGCCCATGCAGCAGCCGACAGCAGCGACAAGCACGATGCTCCACATGAACAGTGGCCAAACCTGGCCGATGTATGACGGATCAAGATGGAACATTATTCTTTCCTCCCAAAGTATTCTTTGATGTATTCTGCAAAGGATGCATCACCGGTGACGTCTTTGCCTACCAGATCATGCGACAGCGTCCACTTGGAGAAGAGGATGATGTCATGCTTACCAGCTTTTTTGATAGCAGGCATATTGGCGAGAATTCCGAACATCCAGACCGGGCTGTCTTTGATGATTACGGGTTTACCGGCTGCGCGGAAGCACAATTTTGCCATTTCCTCATAGGTATAGGTTTCCTTTCCGCCAACTTCATAGAGTGCATTTTCATCATTCATATGGTCATAAATGAACTTTGCAAAGTCGGGGCAGTCGACTACATTGGCCTTGATATCATGATAACCTTTGAGCAGCTGCATTTCACCCTTGTCCACATATGGTTTGAAGACCTTGGCGATATCATAGAAATATCCGGTCGGGCGATAGATGACATATGGAATGCCGCCTTTTTTCAGTTCCTGCTCAAACATGTATTTTGCATGCAGCATCGGAACCTTCTCTGCACCGGGCTGGTCGCATGCGATGACAGAGATATAGTTGAATTTCTTGACCCCTGCGGCCTTTGCTTCATTGTAGAGGTTCAGATTGCCCTGATAGTCGATGTCGTAGGATGTGAACTTTGTGGAAGCAGTGGTAAGGCCCATCGTGGTGATGACATTGTCCGCTCCGTCGCAAAGCCCTTTCAGAGTTTCCGGATTGGTAGCGTCGATAGCCCGGAAGGTGTACTTTCCTTCAAGGCCGTTGTTTTCTTTTTCTTTCAGATCCGCCGCAATGACTTCACAGCCATTTTGAGTGAGGACCTTCAGAATTTCAAAGCCCAGGTTGCCAAAGGCTCCTGCCAATACAATCTTCATAATAATCCCTCCTTGAATGTTTTTATATCTTGCCGGATTAACCGAACAATACTTCTGTAAACAGACGGCCTGTTTTTTCCATCCCCCAGGTCTGCAGAAATGCGTCTGTGGCAGGACCGCCGTGGGAAAGGAGACCGTCACGATAGGCATTTGCTTTTACCCGCTTTTTCGCTTCTTCACAGGAAGGAGCATCTGCAAGAAGATCCAGATAGCGGGCACTGTATGCTCTGATCAAAGCCGACAGATCTTCTGCCTGTTCATCGGATGCAGCCTTGGCAATCGATGCATGGAAATGAATATCATCATACCAGCAGGGTTTCTGAGGAATATTAGGGATATGATCATATCCATCTTTGATGGCTTGGAACGGTGCCTCATCTCTGGGAATGGTGAGCAGCGTATCATACAGTTCCATTAACAGAGTATGCTTTCCCTGCGCGACAATCAGATCCAGAGAAAAAAGAGGACCATCGATGAAAAAGGGATTTACAATCATGGATTCCATTTGCATTGCGCCGCCCATGCCGGAAGCTTTCATCAGGGAAACATGTCCCATTTCCGATGAATCATAGCCCTTGGCTGTAAAATCCAGACCAACCATCTGAAAAGTTTCATAATCCGAGACGGGACCCGGAATCATGTTGTATTTCTCATTCAGTTTCTCAAAAATTTCTTCTGTCAGCATTTTTTACACCTCAATCGAAACGATTTGACGGACATCATAACCTTGTTTGACAAAATCCGTATCATACATTTCGTACAGATAGGGGACTGCACGCACAACTGCAACTTCCACAGCAGCTGCTTTCAGTGCATCATATGGAATGCCCTTGAATGCCAGCAGCTTTTTGAATTCATCCGAAGTGTTGCTGTAAAACTCCGCGTGTGCCATGACCTGAAGTCCGTGGGAATCTCTGGGATTTCCGTAGTATTCAAAAATAGCCATGCTGACATTTCTGTTCTTTTCCAGACCGATGAACTTACTTCCGCCTTCGGATACAAACCAGAATGCCCCATCCATATAGGTATACTCAATCGGGGTGCAACGGATATAATCGCCATAGCCTGTAGCGAAACCGCAGGTGTTATGTGCTTTGATAAAATTTTGGATATGATCCAATGCTGCCTTTGGATCCATGTGCTTTGCGGTCTTTTGCTGCTCGATCCAAAAGTTCTGAAAATGCTGAAAATCGGGTTTGAATTCGCTCATTGGCAGATAGTCCTTTCTTCTTTTATTATCCGCACGGGCGGGACAGAAAAAAAGGACAGACTATCTTACGCCCGATGCTGATGCACGGAGCGGAAGATTCTGTTCTTCATATGTTCAATGATCGTTGGCATGGGAGCCCCCTCTTTTATGAACATATTCATAATAACGAAGAATGGACTTTTTGTCAAGTTCTTTCGAGTGTAATTGCGCCCGCATGGGGTCATATGATCATGTTTTGGTTTGTGGTTAATAAGCGGCAATCAAAAAAACAGCCGTGAAAAAGGCTGTTCCATAATGTTAACAGGTATGATGTGAAATGGCTACCGGACTTGGAATTCTCCCTATACAAAACCGTAGAATTCCAGGAACTGCACGGTCTCCGGGCGGGATGGGTGATACAGAATCTGATCGACCGTCCCTGCTTCCAGAAGTTCTCCTGCATGCAGGTAAATAGCCTCGTCGGCTATACGCCGCGCCTGCTGCAGACTGTGTGTGATCAGAAGAACGGCGCAGCCTGTTTCTTTCACATATTCTTTGATCAGTTCTTCCGCCAGGAGTGTGCTCTCACGATCCATTGCAGCGGTAGGTTCGTCTAAAATCAGCAGATCATAAGTGCCCATGAGCAGCCGGGCTAAAGCCATACGGGCCGTTTCCCCGCCGGACAGCCTGTCGGCCCTTTTTTTCGCCAGATCATTGATTTTAAGAGCATCCATTCTTCGGGAAGCAAGTTCTTTGTCTTGCTTGTTGAGCATCAGATTCGCCTGCACGCTCATATGAAAGCCATAACTTTTTTGAGGAAGGTATCCGACAGATCCATTTGACATGGGATGATTTTTCTGATCTGACGGTTCGATTCCCGCAAGGACTTTTGCTAAAGTGGACTTTCCGCTTCCATTGCTGCCGATTACTGCAGTGATTTTTCCTTTGCCAAGTTCAAAATCAGGGAAATGAAGGACAACTTTCTTTTCATATGTTTTTGTAAAAGCGGAGATCTTCATTTTGACAGCCTCTTCTGGAGCAGCGTAATTAAAATGTTAATCATCAGAGAAGCCCCCATCAGAATGATTCCGAGAGCGATTCCAAGCGTAAAATTGCCTCGATTGGTATATTGCATGATGGCGGTGGTCATGACATTGGTCTTCCATGCGATAGCTCCGCCTACCATGGATACGGCGCCGACCTCGGCGATTGCTCTTGAGAAAGCCAGAAGATAAGCAGAAAAGATGGGATAGATACATTCATTGCCCAACAGGAGGAAGGTTTTCCATTTGGAGAACCCCATGCCTTTTGCAGTTTCCATCATGCGGGGAGCAATCCCTGCAGTATAGGTTTCCATGTTTCCGATTACGATCGGCGTGATCAGAGCAATCTGCGCAATAATCATGATTTCAACGGTAAACAGGAGCTTCAGATGTCTGAAAGGCCCGACGCCGGAGAAAAGAAGATAGAACAGTAGACCGCATACCACGGGTGGAGTTCCCATCAAAGTACGGTTGATCACAACAAGAGCGTCTCTGCCGCGGAAACGGCGGGAACCAAGCCACATTCCAATCGGAGTCCCGATCAAAAGTGCGCAGACAGAACTGGTCAGGCTCATGCGTGCGGTGACCTGAAGGATATTGATCAGTTCAGCGTTGCCTGACAGAATCAGTTCAATTGCTTTGATGAATGCGGATTTCAATTGTGCCTCTTAGTTAAAATATTGATAAAGGCCCCATGCGAAGGCACAGGGCCTTTTACAGATGAATGATCAGATAACTCCGTCGTTTGCAACAAAACTCAGGAAGGTAGCTTTATCCGTCAGAATATAAGCTCCCATTTGCTCCGCCATGACAAGGCATGCGCCCATACCGGCATTGGCAGAAGTATACCAGTCAGTATATGCGGCGAAAGAATCTGCTTCTGCGGTAATTCCAAGCTCACTCGGCCACAGAGAAAGCTCCTTGGTGTGAGTTCCGGAACCGTCACCGCGGGAAATGAAGGTAAACTTTCCATCCGCAATCAGCTTAAAGGCATCCAAAACAGTAGCGGCTTCTGCAACTTTGGCAGGATCCTGAGACGGTCCGCACAGAACGAAGAAGTTGTACAGGAAGGGAGTGCGTTCAGCAGTGAACCCTTCCACAACACGGGCAAATCCGGCTTCGACAAAAGCATCTTCCTGCTTCTTGGCATGAACCAGAATCATGTCCGCATTGCCCATCTTGGCGTTTGCAATCGCTTTACCGGTACCTGCGGAGTAAATCTCTACTTCATAACCGTATTGGGATTCAAACATGGGAAGGATTTTTCCAAGAAGACCGGAGTCATTGACCGATGTGGTAGTGGACAGACGGATCTTTTTGGTTTCCTCAGTCGCAGGAGCGATTTCACCTTCATATACGGAGATATTCTCAAGAACATAGAACAGATTGGAGCCGAATTCTTCAACTCCATAGGCGGCAGCTGCATCCAGAGCTTCCTTGCTGTTCAGCCATTTATAAAGAGCATCGGCTCCAGCAGTGTTTAACGCAACATCGTTCACAGCGTTTCCGTCCGCATCCACAAAGGGAGCATCCTGATTTACGGCTAAAACAGCATAGGTGTTTTTCATGCTGTCATCCGCTTCTTTCAGAATAACGGTATTGACAACGACACCGTTATTCTCGGGCTCTTTAGCCGGTTCTGCCGCGGGCTCGGATTCTTTAGCCGGTTCTGCCGCGGGCTCAGGTTCTTTTTCCGGTTCGGTTTTTGTTTCCGGTTCCTTGGCAGGTTCCGCGACGGTGGCAGGTTTATCTGCCTGGGCAGCCGGTGCAGCCGGTTCTGCCTTTGGGGCGCAGGCGAGAATGCTTAACAGTGTCAGACATGCCAGAAACAGTGCAACAATTCGTTTCATTTTTATCCTCCTAAATCAATTACAGCCATACCTCCACCAAAAATGCCCGTTCCTTCAGCGGGGCAGTTCAGGTTTCGAATATGGCTCGTCCACCGGTATCGAAACGATATATTAGCGGGATCTCTCAGGAGGTCAGGCTGATTGTCTCTTTCATTATACAGTGCAGTTTTTGTTTGTCAATTGATTTTAAATCTCCTTTCACCGTGAAGAAAAGCAGAGGACTGGTTCCTCTGCTCTTTATGAACTCCAAATCGTATCAGCAGCTACGGAGCGTGGCAATGAGTTTTCTGAGATCTTCCCTGTCCCAGATTACGGGTACCGGATAAAGCGGGTTCGCTTCTTTCAGAGCCCATGTTATGATCTGTTCCACATCCTTATCCTGAATGACGTCCACACCTTCCGGAATGTTCATCTTCCGCTTCATATCGTCAATCCAGAGAATGAAGTTCTCAGCTTTTTCCGCAGCAGTATTGCCGGCAATTCCGCATACGTCAGCAAGGTCGGCCAATCGTTCGTGAACCGCAGCACCGAACTGCCGCATAACATGCGGAAGAATGATGCTCATGGCAAGACCGTGCGGTGTCCCGTACAATCCGCCAAGCGTGTGCCCAACCGCATGAACATATCCGACACAGCCGCGTGTAAATGCGCGGCCTGCAAAAAATGCCGCACGCTGCATGTTCTGACGGGCATTCAGGTCAGAACCGTTTTCATAGGCGATGAGAAGATTGTCATAGATCAGTTTAACAGCATCTTTTGACAGCTGATCTTCCAGCTTGGTGTTGTAGGTATGGTTTGTATAGGCTTCCACAGCATGGCAGAGAGCGTCCATTCCGGTGGTAGCGGTTACAAACGGAGGAAGACCAGTGGTCAGTTCCGGGTCCAGGATGGCATATTTGGGAATGATGGCGGGATCGTTGATAGATGCCTTGTGATGCGTGACCGAATCTGTGATAACAGCAGCCACGGTTGTTTCCGATCCGGTTCCGGCAGTGGTGGGGATGGCAAAGAACAGCGGAATGCGGTGATGCACCTTCAAGATGCCCTGAAGCTGCGCTACGGTTTTCTTGGGGTGAACGCTCTTGGCTGCGATACCTTTGGCGCAATCCATAGGAGCACCGCCGCCGAACGCCACCAGACATTCGCATTTTTCATCCCGGTATACTTGATAGCCGGCTTCCACATTATCACTGGTTGGATTTCGCTCAATGTCATAGAACAGGGCATACTCCATCTCGGCTTCCTTCAGGGAAGCAAGCATTTTGTCCAGAAGTCCCAGTTTCATTAAATTTGCGTCTGTCACGACAAGCGCCTTTTTCGCTCCTTTTTCTTTCATAAACTGAGGAAGCTTGGCAATACTGCCGGGACCTTCAATATATTCGGGCATCCGGTATCCTAAGAAGTAGTTGGCCAGTTTCATGACTCCCTGAAAAATTCTGCACCAGATCTTGTTGAGCATATATTTGCCTCCTTTTTGTGTTTGATCTTGAAAAACCGGTTTTTGCCCGTTTTTTGTCATAACAATAGCGCCGATGGGACAGACTCTTCGGCAGATTCCACAGCCGATGCAGGCATCAGGAACTTTTAATTCGGCTATAGTTCGGATATCCCCATGTTCCTTTGGCAGAGTCAATGCAAGACAGCCCTTCGGACAATTTTCTATACAGACGCTGCAACCTGCACATGTCAGACTGTTGACGGCAGGTTTCTCCCATTCCGACTTTGGAATGCGTTGTTCTTTTTCGCCGAGGTCATTCAGAACAGCACCTTTGGGACAGAGCTTTCCGCAAAGACCGCAGCTGATACAGATGCTTTGGTCGATTTTATGATACTGCTTCAATTCTCCTGAGATGGCCTTGACAGGACAGTTCTTTGCGCAGACTGTGCAGCCGATACAATCTGATTCAACAATAGAATACGCGCACATGGTTTCATCCTCCGCAAACCGGGCTCATCAGCTGAACCTGATCGCCGTCTACTAGACGGCTGTTCTTTTTACCCTGCTTCCCGTTGATCATAATGATACATCCATCGATATCGGCGGCGGTTACCTGAGTGGTCGGCTTCACGCGTTTGGCTTCCGAAAGCAGAATGGGGTAGAGTTCCTTGACAGAGGATACATCGGCATCCATTTCTTTCAGCCCGGTGTCGAGACGCAACAGACCGAACAGCTTGACATGCACCATATGATTCCCTCCTGTTCACAGTAAACCGAGCCGTTTTAACGTACGTTCTGTTGGGACACCGTCTCTATCCCAGCCTCTTGCCCGGTAATAAGTCTTTTTCATTTTTTCCAAAGGCACCTTCGTTCTGGGATCGTTGGGATCCTGAGGTTCCTCTGTCAGGCGCTTCGGAAGAGCATCATCCTTTGCACGGATGCCGAAACGGGTGGAAACCCAGCGATCCATTGTGTAACCGCGTTCTCCGCAGCGAAGATAGCGCCCGAAAGTCATTTTCATTCCCACTGCATACCGGATTCCTTTGGTCTGCGGGAACACCGGAAGATGCAATGCAAGCGTCAACGGAAAACGGTTCATAAAGCGTACTGCCCATCCGATGTGAGGAATCGCCCAGTTTGCAATCCGGGTAATGATTCCGTTGGGACGGGTGATCAGAAATCCGGGAAAGAAGGCATAGGAAGTGAACAGACACTGTCCTGTGGCGGAAATCATTTCCATCAGATCCTGGAACATCATCGTAAAATCGCCTTTTGCCTTATATGTCAGAGGATCGGTATAGAGCCCCAGACCTTCCAGAATCACCAGGTACCCGGCATTCAGATGACAACCTCCCCGATTGCTGACTGCATATCCGAGACCTTGCCCGACAGCCCGTCTTGGTTCATATGCTGCCAGTTCCAATCCTTTTGACTGGATGGCAAATTCGCTTCCGCCGTACTTTTGAGATAAGCGTCGGCTGCCTTCAGCCAGCTCGTTTCCAATGCCGCGCCGGTATGCAATGTCTTCAAAAAGTTTGCTGAGACCTTCTGTTTTACCGAAAGAAAGACCGCTGTTCCAGATGCCTTTTTCATTGGCTTCCATTGCCCAGGCAATTGTGTTTGCGCAGGAGATGGTATCAAGTCCCAGTTCATCCAGTTCGTTGTTCCAGCGGAGGATGTTTTCGAGATTATCATTGCAGATGCCGCCGCCGAGCAGCACGAGGGTTTCCAGTTCCGGACCTTTGACGACCCTCCCGTTTACGTCTACTGTCCGAGCACACTTGATCGGACAGGTCAGACAGCCTTTGTTAACGATATTGTGTTCTTCTGCAAGGGTTTCGCCGTTAACGCTTTCAAAACGGTCATACTGCCCGGCACTGTAGTTTCTGGTGGACAGCATGCCTCTCATCTGCATGGAACTGACCAGTCCGGCTGTGCCGAGACGGGGAAGCTGGTTGCCGGTCAGAGGATGCTTGCGAAGGTATGCAAACCATTTCTGATTCCATTTCTCATTCTTTTCGGGCTCGAAAACAGGGATGGTATGGTTGCCGGTAACAGAAATGGCTTTTAAGTTTTTCCATCCGAATACGGCGCCGACGCCGGTACGTCCGGCTGCGCGTTCGCCGCTGAGGACTGCGCTGTAAACAACAAGGTTTTCCCCCGCGGGACCAATCATAAGCTGCCCGAAAGCTCGATGAGTTCCCCACTTTTTCACAAGAAGAGATTCCAGTTTTTCCTGCCCTTCGGTGGATTTCAGTCCCCAGAGACCATCTTCGTCAGCATCATGGAATATGAATTCACCGTTATTGATCTCGAGCCAGGTGTGAACCTGGCACTTTCCTTTCAGAATCAGAGCATCGATGCCTGCTTTTTTCAGATGATATCCAAAACTCCCCCCGCAGTTTGAGGAAGTAAGGATTCCGGTCTGGGGCGAAATGCAGGAAAGATCGAATCTTCCCGAGGAAGGAGCACCGGTTCCGGTCAGCGGACCGGTTGAGATGACCACCCAGTTTTCTTCGGAGAATGCTTTTTCCTGACCGGACAGATGATCACTCAGCACTTTTGCGGCCATGATTTTACCGCCGATATATTTTTCACGGTCTTCATCTGTCCATGGATAGTTTTCAACGGTATGTTTTGTCAAATCAACCAGAACAACCCGGTCCATATATCCGCCGTATTTTGTCGCCATATCGATCCTCCAGTACCATGATGTACCCAGAACAATTTGATAACTGATCTATGTTTTATCATATCATAATATATCATTTTGTAAGAAAAATGTAAACAGAACAAAAGCCGCAACACTGAACGAGTTTAGGACTTTTCTCGGTTTGCTGAACGAAATTTTGGGTATGTACTTTGGCGACAAGAAGCGTCGATATCAAGAAATGAGAATTGCCTGGATTGACACTGCCATTGCAGAATGCTATAGTCTCGATGTTGTCAATAATATGCAGGAACAGGAAATAATTATGAAGCGATATGCCATTTTTGACATGGACGGAACATTGATTGATTCAATCGGCAGATGGGGCGAGGTATGCCGCGCTTGTCTGGCTGAATGGAACGTTGTTTCCGATGCGAGATATTTAGCCGCTGAAACAGGTCCTATGACTTTTGCGGATGCGGTGGCTTTTCTGATAAAAACATATGCACTGCCTGTCTCAGCAGAGGAATGTGAGAAGATGCTGAAAAAAGCGTCTGAGCAGATGTACTTTGGACCGATTCCCGAGAAGGATGGAATAAGAAATTATCTCACTGAACTGAAAAGATACGGTGTGCAAATGTGCGTGGTTTCAGCAACTCCGAAGTATCTGGTCGATGCATGCCTTGAATGTATTGGACTTCTGACGTTTTTTGATTTTACTCTTTCATGTGAGGAAGTAGGCGCTGGAAAAGAAAACCCTGCGGCTTTTCTTAAAGCAGCAGAGCGGTTCGGCGCTAAACCGGAAGAGATTGCTGTATTTGATGATTCCTATGGACCGCTTCTGACGGCAAAAAAAGCCGGATTTTATACCGTTGCCGTATATGACGCGTACGCTTCCCGGTGGAATGATTCCGTTGCGCTTGCCGACAGAGCGGTTATGGATTGGAACGAGGCAAAGAAGGAAGCTCGCTGAAAAAGGGAGACGAATTTAGATAGAAGGGGCCTGGTCAAGAAGAGAAAGAACCTTGACCGCTGTGGAGGCACCTTCTTTTATTACACTTTCAATTCTGGAATGAATATGACTGCAATTGCCGGCAGGTAAGACCCAGTCCGGAATCTGTCGGCCTTCGAGAAGTTCCTGCTGGGGGAGAAGTCCGACTGCGGAGAGAAGGAGACGACAGGGAATAAAACGTCCGTCCGAAAGTGTTACTCCCGAAAGAGAAGGCATCCCCTTGATTTCCCGGATCGTGACACCGGGAAGAAAACAGATATCCCGTCCTGTCAGTCTTGCCCGGTTGACCGGAAGCCCGGTCATATGAGATTCTTTTTCAACAATGGTGACTTTTAATCCAAGTTCCAGCAGTTGCCAAGCCATAATCAAACCGATATCGCCGCTGCCCAGTATCACGGCAGGGCCTTCCGGAAGATAGTGATGACAGTTGACCATTTCCTGCATCTGTCCGGCAGTAAATACTCCGGATGGCCTGGTTCCTGTCACAGGCAAGGAACCAAACGGGATTTCGCGGCAGCCTGTTGCAAGGATCAAAAGCCGGAAACGGATGATATGACCGTTCGAGAGCAGGGCGCTGCGATCGGGAAAAAGGCGGATGACCGTCGTGCTGCAAAAACAGGGAATATCCTTTGGAAAATCCATTAAAAGCGTCTCTGCATAATCTCTTCCGTCAAGATCTGCGCCGAAGCCGGTATGAGCGCATTGCAGAAGGATTCCACCGAGTGAGGGCTTGTGTTCTATTATGGCTATGGATCGGCATCCGGACAGCCATAGAGTTTTTGCCGCACTGATGCCTGCGGCACCGCCCCCGATAATCAGCACATCATACTGTTCCGTCATGGGAGCGCTCCTTTTCCTTGAGAAGATGTTCGATTTCATACCGGCATCGGCTTCCCTGACAGGTTCCCATCCCGCAACCGGTACGGTGCTTTACCCCGTCAAATGTGACGGCACCCCTTAAGATTGCTTCCTGCACTTCCGTTTTGCGGATGTTTTCGCACTGACAGATAACGGGAGAGTCTGCGAAACAATGAATGGCTTTGCGCTCCGGCTGAAAGTCCGGATTTTGCTTTGCTTCCAGGACAGTTGCGCAGTCGGTTGCGAGAAGCGTGCCGAGTTCATTCGCACAGGTTAAGCCGGGAGTCTTGACTCCTATCAGACTCCAGAATGTTTTTTCCGGACGCTGAATGCAAAAGTCGCGAATGTCTTTTCCGTCTGAAGTTTCCGGGTTAACTCTGATTCCTCCGAAGGAACGGATTATATTTTGAAAATCCAAAGATGGCATTAATTTGGAGGCTTCTTTCCGAATGACGGCTAGTCCTTCCGAGGTTGTAGCATATTCCGCGGCATAGGGGCGGGGAGGAGAATCCAGTAAAAGGTTTCCTTCCGTACATGGCACGGCAGTGATACCCTTTCCGCTTTCCGTTTCTTCAAAGAGAATCAGACCTGGATGGGATGATCGTGAATCGAACACATAGAAATCTGCTCCGTCCAATCTAAGGCGGACAGAGGGAGGAAACAGCATATTCTGTATGTTAACGGCGGATCTGCCTGCGCAATTGATGATTGCTTTTGAAAAAATCTCTTTGCCGGCGGTCTCGATTCGGTACTGCCCATCCTCTTTTTCCATTGAAACAACCGGTGAGTCTAACAAAATCTCACAGCCGTTCGCTCTTGCGTTTTCAAATGCGGCAATGCCCAGTTTCCAGGGATTGACAGTACCGGTCGACGGAGCATACAGGGCGTACCGCACGGAAGAAGAAAGCATTGGTTCTATCTCTCTGGCTTCATCACCGCTGATCAGACGGAGATTCGGGACGCCGTTTTTTTGCCCCTGATCCAGCTTCTTGCGCAAAACAAACAAGCCCTGCTCCCCGTAGGCGGTCATCAGACTTCCGCATCGGGAAAAAGGGACATCAAGTTCACGGGAAAGGTCATCAAATGAAGAGTTTGCCCGAACGGTCAGTGATGCTTTCAGACTGCCGGGGTGATGGTCATATCCTGCATAGATTATGGCGGAATTCGCGCGGGTGATTTCCATGCAGACATCTTCCCTTGCTTCAATCAAAACAACGGAAAGCCGGTAACGCATTAAATTCCGGGCAGCGAAGCATCCCAGCACCCCACCGCCGATAACAGCAACATCAAAGGATTTCATCTTCAAGATATGGAATGATTTCTCCGGGACGATCCAGGGTATATCCACCCATTCGGGTCAGCTTTTCACGGAAAGCGTCACTTTTCAGGACGGAAAGCATTTTCTGAACCATGGGCGTTTCAAAAGCGTGATCGGGAATCAGCAGATCATATTCTTCAATGCAAACGGGAAGGAAGTCAAGGTCATACAGTTTTGCGGCAGAATAAATCCCCATGCCGGCGTCAGCGCTTCCGCTCGCAATCTGGGCGGCGACAGAGGTGTGCGTCAGTTCTTCCCGGTCATAACCGTATATCTTCTCCGGTACAATATGATTCTCTTTGCACAGATAATCGGCCAGAATCCTTGTTCCGGATCCTTTCTGCCGGTTGACATAGCGGATACCCGTACGCGCGACATCTTTGAAAGAATGGATATTGAGCGGATTGCCCTTCGCGATCATTAGCCCCTGATTTCTGCCGACACAACGGATCAGTTTAACACCTCCGTGCGGGAAGTATTTTCGAAGGAAGGAAATGTTGTAACGGCCGGTCTCGGTGTCCAGAAGATGACAGCCTGCTGCATGAGCTTCTCCGCGCCGGATGGCCATGATGCCGCCCATGGAACCCACGTGGGAGGAACTCATGAACAGCCCCGGATCGGTACGATGAAGCAAATCTCCTACTTCATCGAGAAGAGGATCGTGGCTCCCGATTACTACCAATGTGTTTTTCAGCTTTTCGATCGGACTGAGCAGCTGAATGCTAACCTGCGTACCTGCTTCATAACCCTCTGTACCCTGGGGAATCCTGAGAATGCCATCGGCTTTCATGAAGGAAGAAACCACACCGCTGCCACGGTTAAGAGGAGAAGCCATGAGTTTTTCCCCTACATAACCCATACGAACCCGGACAAACTCTTCGTACTTCAATCCGGAAACAACAGGACGAGTCAGAAAGGCGGAGGTAACCGGACGGGAAAAAGGTTTGGTATGGAACCAGCGATCGATCAGAGGATGTAAAAATTCCTCGATGACCAGAATGCCTGACACGGGATAGCCGGGAATGCCCAGGACCGGTTTACCGTAAATCGCTCCTAAAATAGCAGGCTTTCCGGGCTTCATAGCGATACCGTGGAAAAACACCTCGCCAAGTGAACGGATGGCTTCAGCGGAATAGTCTTCACGCCCGGCGGAGGAACCTGCATTTAAAAGCACGATATCACATTCTTCAGCGGCCAGGCGGAGAGCATCTCGGATCAGTTCAAACCGGTCAGGGACAATTGGGTAGAGCTTCGGTATTGCGCCCCATTCATGGATCATGGCAGAAAAAATCGAACCGTTGAATTCCAGTATTTCACCGGGCTTGGGGTCTGCACAGGGAGATACAATTTCATCTCCGGTCGGTATGATGCCGATCAGAGGAAGTTTTATGACGCGAACGGCAAGAATGCCGCCTGCAATCATAGCTCCGATAGCCGATGGGGTGATTTTTGTATAAGAGGGGAGAATCATTTCTCCGGCGCAGATATCCTCGCCGATCTGGCGGATATGCTGCCATGGAGCAGCTGCACTGTAAATCATAACGGAACCATCGTCTTGAAGAAGAATTTCCTCGACCATGATGACCGCATCCATTCCATCCGGAATCTGATCCCCAGTATCAACGACGGTGAACCTGCCCGGCGCGATCCGTACCGGAGTGGTATCCGTCGCGCCGAAGGTGTCCGATGCACAAACGGCGATTCCGTCCATTGCGCTGGCTGCGTAATGAGGTGCGCAACCATGTGCGTAGACCGCTTCCGAGGTGATTCGTCCGCAAGATTCTGAAACGGGAACGGTTTCTTCCGTACTGTCGAATCCCAGATCGGCCAAATCTTTCAGATATGTCTCTTTAGCAGTGTCCAGCGGGGTATTGGTCAAATATTCAAATCCCATTTTGATCCTCCGTAAAACAATAAACTTGAATTTCGGTCCCTTTCATGAGCCCTTCGCAGTCGCGACTAACACAAAAGTATCCGTCGGCGGCAGACAGTGCGGTAATCAGTCCGGATTTTGTCCTGATCGGTTCCGCAATCAGATGATCTTCTTTTTGAGTAAGCCGGCACGCACAATAGAGCGCACGTCCATGATTGGCGCTGATGTTTTCCGAAAGCCGCGCGGAAACACAACGGGGCTTGGTCGCTTTCCCACCAAGGGCGGTCATCAGCGGACGGATAAAAAGCTCCGTTACAAAAAATGCGGCAACAGGATGCCCGGGAAGGCCGATGACCGGCTTGCTTTCGCAACGGCCCAGAATAGTCGGTTTTCCGGGCTTTATGGCAAGACCGTGGAAGAGCACGGTCCCGAAAGATTCAATGACCCGGCAGGAAGCATCTTTAACGCCAACGCTGCTTCCACCGGAAAGAATCACAGCATCACATTCTGAAAGAGCCATACCAACAGCAGATTTTAACTGCTCTTCCTCGTCGGGGACGATGCCATACGAAATGGGTACTGCTCCATAGGTAGAAAGCTGAGCGGCTAAAAGAAGGCTGTTTACATCACGGATTTGTCCCGGAGCAGGAACTTGATCCGGAGCAACGAGTTCATCTCCGGTTGAAATAATTCCTACGCGGGGAACACAATAAACCGGAATCTCGGTAAAGCCCATAGCTGACAAAGCGCCGACGTCCTGTGAGCGGATTGTCTGTCCCTTCGGAAGGACCTGCTTTCCGGGAAACACATCATCCCCGCGAAAGATCATGTTTTCACCGGGAGCAACCGGCTTTGCAACGCCTATTGTTCCATCACCGTAGTCTTCTGTATATTCCAGCATAACGATACAGTCAGCACCTGCCGGAACGGCGCCGCCTGTAGGAATTGCAGCGCAGCATCCTTCCGAGAGAGAAAAGCCGGCGCTTTCCCCCATACGGATCTGTGCCTGAACGGCCAGAATGGCCGGAATGGAATCACTGCATCCGAAAACATCCTTCGCCCTAAGAGCATATCCGTCTACGGTGGAACGATTGAAATCCGGCACGTACTCTTTGGAAATAATGTCTTCCGCCAGAATCCGCCCAAGCGCTTTGGACAGAGAAACATGTTCCGTTCTCAAAGCAGGTGAGAATTCTTTCTGAATCAGGTCAAGAGCTTCTTCCAATGTTAGCACGTTCAGCATTCTGAGCCTCCCCCGGATCTGGACCGCTTAGAGCGGGAAGTCTTTTTTGATGAGGCGGGTTTCTCTTCTGAAGATAACCCGAGCCGTTCTATCAAATAATTTTTCAGTTCTCTGCAAATAGGAGACAAATGCTTGTCACGTTTAAAGCAGATCATGATCCTGCGGGAAAACTGCAGATCCCGGATCGGCAGAAGGCGGATTCTGGGGTCATGCTCATAAGCACGTATACATCCCCTCGGCACGAAACCCATTGCGGCACCAGATGCGATAATCATCCGGTGCTGCTCCCGAAGATTGGTCATATAACTAGCTTTGATCTGAAGATTCATCCCCGCACAGAGATAATATGGTTCTTCGATAAACAGCCGACGCTGATTGATAAAAACAAAGTGCTCGCCGGAAAGATCCTGCATGGAGACGGAATCGCCTTGTGCAAGAGGATGTGCGGCAGGAACTGCCAGAAGATAATCTTCTTCTTTCAGGAAGTAACTTCTCAATTTTTCAAATCTGTGACTGTCAGCATAGATCAGCACATCATAATGATTGATATCCGGTTCTCCGGGAGAATCAATGATGCATTCCAGATCCAGTTCCACTTCCGGATGGAGCGCAGAGAAGGACATCAGATGCTCTGTAAAAGAATCATCTGCCTGAAAAATCCCTACGGTGATGCGGGCATAAGCGCCGGTGTTCTGTTCCTGCATATCCAGCATCAGATTATCCAGTTCTCTGAGACTGATCCAGGCACGTGCCAGAAAGGCTTTGCCCTGTTCATTCAGAATGACATTTTTCCCCTTACGGGAAAACAGGGGAGTTCCAAGTTCCTGCTCGAGCTTGGCAATACTTTTGGAAAGAGCAGGCTGACTCAAATGAAGCATTTCTGCTGCAGTGGAAAGATTCTGCACCTGAGCGGCAACTACAAAATAACGGATCTGTGCAATGTTCATAATTCAAAAGAAAACTAAACCAGGATATTTACAGGAGTGAAAGGATATCGGAACTCATAGAGGCGAGATTCATCTGCAGCAGTTTGCCCCAGAGCGGAGGACGCTGCCCGAGCAGAAGTTTCAAGGCTTGTGAACATTGAATCGCAGCGCAGCAGGCAGGCGTATAGGAAATGCTGCTCTTTGAATTTCTGCCGAAGGAAGCATTTGCATACAGATGATGCAACATTTTAGACCCGGGAGGAACGACTCCGACCTGAACAAGTTCTCCTAAAATGGCACCATGAACAAGAGGAATGTTCTTCTGTTCACAGATATCTTCCAGGAGAAGACGATCGGGGACATTATCCAGACCGTCAAGAACCAGATCGCATCCAGCAACCAATTTTTCTGCGTTATCCTTTGAGAAGGGTTCTTCAAATGCAAAAAAATGAACGGAACTGTTGACTGCAGCAGCTCTGACCTTGGCAGCTTCTGCCTTTGAAGTGCCGATAAGAGGTTCTGAACTTAATAGCTGCCGGTTCAGATTGCTTTCTTCAAACCGGTCAGGATCCACCGCAATGATGGTCCCGATGCCGATCCGGAGCATATTCTCAATCAGATTTCCACCAAGACCTCCGCAGCCGACGATCAGGATCTTCTTTTCAGCAAGAAGATTCTGGCCGTCTTCCCCAATGATTTTCTGCTGCCGGGAATAGCGTTCCGCTATCATGTTTGCCCCCTGCACTGTTATGATTTCCGGGCATTCTGCCTGTGCGCAGTTTGGCGGAAACAGTTCTATGGCAAGTATATGACCTGCTGGCTTCCGTTGTCAACAAGGCGGTGTAAAAAAATAAAGTTATATGCAATAAAGTTATAAGAGAGGGGGGGAAAACAGGAGTTCCGGTAAATGAAATTCTGCTGATATTCGAAAAAACGTTTGAAAAAATAGTGGAAATCGTGGAATATTCGTAAAAACGTTGTAAAATCAAGAACTTGTTTCCCTGCTGGTCAGTCGGCTTGCAAACAGGACAAAAAAACGCGTTTTTAAGATGTAAATGTTATAACAAAATGGAACTATGATCGCTGCTGTTTGTTTGACAGTATTTTTGAAAAACTATAGAATTCGAATTGATGAAGAAGAACTGTTGAGATGCTCGTTGTTGCTTGTTATCCGGAGATTCCAACAATCAGCTATGGAGGGAAACATGAAGATTTTAAAGATCGATCTTTCAAAACACGAGATTAATGAGGAAGAATTCAACCAAAAAGATTATGGTTTCTTTGGCGGCAGAGGCCTTATTGCAAGATTCTTAACCGACTATTGTGACCCAACCTGTGATCCGTTGGGACCCGATAACCCGCTGATTTTTGCGACAGGCTATTTTTCGGGAACGATACTGACCACCAGCAACCGTCTTTCCATCGGTGCAAAGAGCCCATTAACGGGAGGCATCAAGGAATCCAACTCCGGCGGAAACGTTGCGCGCTGGATGACGGATCAGGGAATCAAACTGATCATGTTTACAGGTCAGTCCGAAGACTGGGTATATCTGTATATTGATCCGGATGGGAAGCCGGCTCTTTTGGACGCTTCCCAGTATGTAGGAATGACCACCTATCCCATAGGAACAGCATTGAGGGAGCAATACGGCGACAAGATTGCGGTAGCTGCCATCGGAACAGCAGGAGAACATCTTGGACTTGTCTCTTCCGTTATGTGCTCTGAATTCAATACCGGCATTCCATGCCGCGGCGCTGCGAGAGGCGGAATGGGTGCAGTCATGGGAAGCAAGCATCTGAAAGCTGTTGTCATCGATAAGGCTGCTGCGCCATACAAAGTACCTATGACCCCGGAACAGGCAGCTGAATTTAAGGAACTGAATAAAAAAATCGTAGCGGCAGTAACAGGGAACCCTCTGACCGGGCAGACGATGCCTCTATACGGTTCCGCAGCCGGTGTTGATACTACCGGAAAGATGGGCGCACTTCCTTATAAGAATTTCAGCGGTGAATTCACTCCGGACTGGGAGCGAATCGGCACGACGCAGTGGAGAAAAAACCTGATCGATCACGGCGGAAAGAGCACGATACCATGTCAGCCGGGATGTATCGTTCGCTGCTCAAATGAATACTGCGATCAGCACGGAAACTATCTGTCCGCCGGAATCGAATATGAGACGGTCGCTCTGTGTGGTTCAAACCTGGGAATTTTTGACACGGATGCTATCTGCACACTGGACCGTCTGTGCGACGACTACGGCATGGACACCATTGATATTGGTACGGCGCTCGGTGTTATGATGGACCAGGGCGTTATGGAATTCGGAGATGCAGAAGCTGCTATTAACACGGTGCGCACAATGTTTGATGAGGATTCCAAGTGGGGACCGATTCTGAAAAACGGCTGTGCGGCGGTTGCCGATGCGCTGGGAGTTCCCAAACAGGAAATCCAGAGAGTACCGGTTTCCAAACGGCAGGCATTCGCAGCTTATGATCCGAGAGTTATCCGCGGATATGGTTTAAGCTGGGAACGCGGACCGATGGGCGCTGATCATACGGCCGGTTCCGCTGCGACCTATATCCCGAATCTGACACCTGAGCAGCAGGCGGATTATACACTTGCTGTTACCGCAACGTGCGACTGCTTCATGTGCCTGTTCGCATGGTCTGCAGTCAACTATAACCCGGAAGCAAGGCCGGCAATCTGTCGTATGGCAGGAATTCTCGCCGGTATGCCGGAAGGACCGGATATGTCGATGATCGACCAGAATGGCCGGGCGATTTTGCAGTTGGAGTACGCATTCAACGAAAAAGCAGGTATCACGCACGATCAGGATATGTTCTACGGCGGAAGAAAGAATTATATGTATCAAGTGCCCGCCGCAGCGACAAAGGCGCCTTTCCGCAGTATTCAGGATGGACCTTTGCCGACTCCGCCGAAGCCGCCGGTACCTCCGACACCTCCTAAGAAAGAGGAGGAGAAGAAATGAATGAGATTTCCGTTACGGTATGCGGTGAAAAAAGACAATTACCGGTCGGTTCAACGCTTGCGAATGCGATCGAAAAGTATTCCCCCTATGGAGAGGAAGCAGTAATTTGCCGTTTAAACGGAAAAAGTATCCGCAGTATTGATGAAAGCGTCGCACAGCCTCTGAACAATGGAGATGAGCTGGAAATCTTTCCGCTGATTATTGGCGGATAAAAAAACCCGGATTATGGCAATTTTGGCGGTATTAGACCGCCATGCAAATAGGAAAGGAGTATCATATGGAAAAAGCGGTTGAAACCAAGAAAAAATCCAATCTGTCAATTGCTTTAAGGTATGGGTATGGTCTCGGAGAGTTCGGTATGAACTTCCTTCTGACTTATATCACCTACTACCTCACGTTCTACCTCACAAACGTAGCGGGTCTCAGCGTGGCATTGGCAGCAACGGTTACGACGATCACAACAGTGATCAAGGTCTTCGGCATGCCGATCGCCGGCACGCTGACAGACGCGATTAAGTTCAAGGGAAGCCAGTTCCGCGGATGGATGATTGTCGGAGGTATCCTGTACTGCGTAGGCGGTACGCTGCTGTTCCTGCATCTGGATGCGGCTCCCGCAGTCGTTGCAGTGCTGTTCTGTGTCTTCTTCTTCATCTATTGGGTAGGCTATTCCGCTTCATGGACGGCATTCCGTGCTATGATGGACCTGATCTGCACCAATCCGATGGATAAAGTCGGACTGACTGCCGCTGCATCGCAGGAGGGCACGATCGCACGTGTTATCTTTGCCAGCATTTCGGCTATGATTCTTGCAGGATTCACAACTGCAAGCGGTGTCGCCCCAATCGGCTATACCATCGTTAACTTGGTCTTTGGTATTATCGCGGTCGTCTGCTTTATCCTTGTCAGCGTGATCTGCAAGAAGTATGACAGCGTTCCTGCCGATCCTACCAAGGCAAAGAAAGCAGCTGCGCCGAAATTTTCCGGCGGAGATTTTATCAAGACAATCAAAACCCGTCCTATGCTGATCTTCATCGTGTGCGCAATTTTCCGTTGTGCTGTTCTGACGGTCATGGGGACATTGCTTGCATACTATCTCCAATATGTACTTGGTAATCCTGGACTTGCCCAGATTTACATGATGCTTGTTTATGCCATTTCGTTCTTCGGCGCAATGCTCGTACAGCCTCTCGCCAAGAAGATCGGCAAGCGTCCGACCTTTGTCTGGACGACACTGTTGTCCGCAGTCTGCGTTCTCGCCCTTGCATTCACGGGAACCAGTTCTGTTGCCTTTATTGTTCTTATGTGCCTGTTCCAGTTCTTCGGCATCTTCTCGTCCACATTGATCCCGGTCTGCATGGCGGACATCGGTGAATACAATGCGCTGACCGTGGGTGCACATGCGCGCGGCCTTGTATTCTCAATCGGCGGCATGGCAATTCAGATTTCCAGCGTTGTCGGCGCAGCACTGGCTTCGTTCGGTATGCTGCTTGTGAAGTTCGACCCGATGGCGGCAACTGAGGCCGGAATTGCCGGTTTGAAGGGCTTGTATGTTTATGGCTTAGCCGGGCTGTCCGTGGTTTCTGCACTGCTGTTCCTTCTGTATCCGCTCACAGAAAAATATATGGAAGAACTGCGTGCAAAGCATGCGGCTGAAGAAGCAGCCAAGGCGGAAGTTTCCGAATAAACACGCAAAGAGTTCGGTAATATCTGTTATTATCAAGATGATAGGAATAAAAAAGGCGAAGTCCGAAAAGGCTTCGCCTTTGTCCTCCTTGCAAAAGAAATACTGGCGTGATATATTGCCCTTAATAAGAAATCATAGGCAAAGGAAAAGACGGAAAGAATGATTCCCCTGATTGGTTTTGCCGGATGGTCCGGTGTTGGAAAGACATCCTTGCTGGAGGCACTGATTCCGATCATGACCCGAAAAGGAAAACGAGTTGCAGTGATCAAACACTGTGTGCATGGAACCGATTCCAATGAGCGCGGAAAGGATTCCGAACGCCTGGTAAAAGCCGGTGCGGCTGAGTGTGTAATCTGCGGACCGGAGGGGCCGGATCTTCCGTGTGCCGTAAAGATGATTCAGAATCATGCAACTGCAGATATGATTTTCGTGGAAGGATTTAAAAATGCGGAGATTCCAAAGATCGGGCTGGAAAGACAATCCATCAATATAGGATTGACTGATTCTGAAGATTGCTTTTGCGCGGTTGTGACAGATGCAATTCGGAAAAAATCAACTATCCCCTGTTTTAACTGGGATGAAACTGAAAAGATTGGAGAGTTCATTTTGCGGCACGAACAAGATTTTCAATATGATATGGTAAATAGCAGAATCAGACCTTCTTTGGATGAATGGCTTTTGGAAGCAAAAAGAGCGGAAAAAGCTTCTGATTGCGGCATGTATCTTTTCCACGATGGAGTAGTTCGAATCACACCAAAGGCAAAAGTTCGTTCAGGAGAGCAGATAAACAAAACCGTAAGAGCAGTACAGTTTTCCTGCGATGCGGAAAAAACGGCTGAAGCGGTAAACCGCGTGATGAAAATGCCGGGGATTTTTTATGCCAGGGTCTGGCTCAATGAGGGAACGCTTTCTGTCGGAGAGGATCTGATGCTGGTCTTGGTTGGTGGAGATATACGGCCTCACGTGGTCGATGCCCTTCAGAGTCTGGTGAGTGTAATAAAAAACTCCTGCGTAACGGAGCAGGAGATATTTGACGAGTAGGAAAGAATCAGCCACCGGAAACAGGGGAGATAAATCCGATTACATCCCCGTCCTGAAGTTTCCTGGAGAGAGAAACGCGTTCTCCGTTGACACTGACCAGGAGCAACTTGGCCTTGATGGGATTTAAACGAATGATTTTCAATACATCTTTGACGGTGCTTTCTTCTTTGATTTCCATCCAGGAACGTTCATCAAGGGCTCTGCGGTCACATCCGTAAGGGGGAAATACTTTTACCCGGATCATTTTTCTTCCACCTCCACCATAGTAATCGCTTCCATAGGACATGCTTTGGCGCAGATACCGCAGCCGGTGCATGTCCTGTTGTTTGGTTCCGGAAACACATTGCGGTATTTTCCCGATTTTCCTTCTTTTTTCATATCCAAAGCGGAGACAGGGCATGCCTGCGCGCAGATGCTGCAGCTGACGCAGTTCAGATAATTAAAAACAGGATGTTTTCTCATATATTTTCCTCAACATTCAGTAAAGCGTTGATTCCAAGCCGTTCCATTGTTTCAGGGAGCGGAATCCCGGTATCCGGATCCCATCCGAACGCACGCCAGTGTGAGCGGACCTGGGCCTGATTGTTAAGAGAGATTCCCTTTAACGGACCAGAGGGCAGCGGCGGTTCTCCTGCCATACGTTTCGGGAGGGAAACAGATGCAGGATCAAATCCCTGCCGGATGTTGAACATCTGACGCAGGGTCTGGATTCTTTCCCCGATTTCCATGTAGTGGTCCCCGTCATACTGCCATCCTTCGGCCGCATTCAGATAATCTACCAATTTCCACATATGAACACCCATCATCTGCCCGTAGTAGCATCCGCCTGCGCCATCTGTCAGCATAGTGTAGCAGGCATTGGCTTTACTGATCAGAGCCATCGTTTCGGTATCTTCCAGATCTTCTTCCTTTGGGTGAGGTTTTGCAGGAGGTGCCCAGGAACAGATATCGCAAAGGCTCATTGCTCCATATTCGATGCCCATACCCACCGTGTGTTTGCCCGGGGCGGGTTCCGCAACAAAGTGGATACCCAGCTGAGGATCGTTTCTTGCGTCATGCATTCCTGGTTCCTGTCCGCCGATGTGCATTGCATATTCTTTTCCGCCAAAGCGTTCGGATGCTTTTCTGACACCGTCAGCCAGAAAATCTCCAAAGCCTTCGCGGGCAATCATTTTCCGCACCAAAGCCAGAATCGCTTCTGTGTTGCCCCAGGACAACTCCAGTCCATCTGTCTGATTCTTGGATAAAATACCGTTTTCATAGCATTCGATAGCCCATGCAATGGTATTGCCGGCGGAAATGGTGTCAATTCCGGCACGGTTGAAAAGCTCGTTGATCTGGTAGATGGAATCCAGGCTCCGGTTTAACAGAAGCGCACCGAAGGCTTGAATGGTCTCATATTCCGGTTTGTGTGTTTCGTCAAAGGTGGTATATGGACGTCCTTTAATTTTCAATTTTCCCCCGCATCCCAAGGGGCAGGAATAACAGTGATATTTGGCGGTTTCAATCTTATTGATATGCTCGGGGTTGAAGATGGACGGCATCAGCCGTGCGTCGCGCGGGGTTCCTCCCCAGTTCTTGATGGGGCCGTCGCCGCTCGTTATGGCAAGTGAGGTGTTGGCAGGAGTTCCCCACTCCTTAAACATGAGAGAAGTAAGAGATCCGTCCAAAGGAAGATAGGGAAGATGTCCCATCATGCGTCCGCCCATTCCGAGAAAGATTCCAAGACCGGAGGGCATTGACATTTTCAGCAGTTTGCTTCCGAGTTCTTTGGACAGAGCTTTGACGGCGTCCGGATTTGCACAGCGCATCGGTTTCATTCCGGCGAGAACGACCGCTTTGAGTTTTTTGCTTCCCATGACCGCCCCGACACCGCTGCGGGCTGCAATTCTGCCGCCTTCATTGCAGATGCCGGAGATCAGAGACAGTTTTTCACCCCCTTGTCCGATGCAGGCGATACAAGGCTTTTTACGGCAGGAGCTGTCCAGATCTATGTGAAGGGCTTTTTCTGCTTCAACGGCATCCATGCCCCAGTAAGAGGAGGCGTCACGGATTTCAACTTTCTTGTCATCACAGAAAAGATAGACAGGTTTTTCAGAACAGCCGGAAATGAAAATGGCGTCATAGCCGCACTGCTTGATGGCCGGTGCAAATACACCGCCGCAGTTGGCATCGCCCCACCCTCCGGTTAGAGGGCTTTTACAGGCTACCGTCCAGCGACCGGTCAGAAATGCGCCGGTTCCGCACAAGGCTCCGGCGGCAAACGCCAGGATGTTGTCTGGACCCAAAGGATCCGCACCGGCGGGAATATGACGGTACAGATACCAGGCTTCCAGACCTTTTCCGGCAAGAACCGCTGCATATACTGATTCAGGAATGGAAAGAATCTGAAAAGATCCGTCGCTCAGGTTTACATGCAGGACCTTTCCTGCAAAAGAGTTTGTCATGGATGATTATCTCCTTGGCGGATAGAGGACTATTGATTCTGTGGTTGGTGATTCTCGTTTTTCTTTCGCTCTATAAATCGGAGAAGCATCTTTTCCTGCGTTCTGAGGTAAAAATTCCGGACAGGAGGCAGGATGCTCATCAAAAACCGGCTGGGCAGATAGATTGGGCAGGGATAGATCTGTTTCTTTCCCCGCTCGATACCCCGTACGGCGGCTTTCGCCACTTCTTCCGCGGTCTGCACAGGAAAAGGCTGCTCTACTTTGTGTCCCGCGCCGCCGACTACAAAGAAGTTGGTTTTGGTGGCAACAGGGTAAATACAGGTGATTCTGAGATTTTTAGGGGATTCAACGCGAATCGCCTGCTGAAAACCTTTCATGGCAAATTTGGTGGATGCATAGAGGGCATATCCGGGAAGAGCCATCTCTCCCATTGCGGATATGGTATACACCAGCTGTCCTTCCCGACCGTTCAGATGATTCAGGTACTTCGAATAACTGTACATATAGGAGAAGGTGTTGAGACGGAAGATTTTTTCGATCCGCTCCCAGTCTTCATAATCGTATCGCTCATAGTAGGGGGCGCCTGCGTTGCAGATGAAAATATCGATTTTCTGAAAGAGTTCCGAAGCCTTTGCAAATAGAGCGTCCACACCTTCCTGTGTGCTGAGGTCACAGGGAAAAAGGATGACATTCTCTTCAAAACCGGATAGTTTTGCGATGCTGCGGCTGGCTGCGATGATTCGGTTATTGTTCTCTTTTGCCGCAAGCATTTCCAGAATTGTTTTTCCGATTCCGCTTGAGGCACCGGTGATAACGATGTTTTTATTGCTGATCATGCAATGGATCTCCTCTTTTTGTGAACGTATTAGTATTATATGATTTTCATAACGGTATCATAGGCATCATGACAGGCATCTGCGATGGTTCCGCTTTTCAGAGCGTCTCCAACTGTGAAAATCCGTTCTACCTGACATTTTTTCAAATCTTCTGCTAAATGTCCTGCAGGACGGACGCCCAGGGCAAGAACAACATAATCGGCGGAAAGCTGCTGAATGGATCGATCCTTCACGCTCTGGATTGTGACGCTGTCATTCTCAATGGAAACGAGTTTCTTTCCGGTTTCAATTTGAACTCCATCGAGCCGGGTCAGTTCATCATCGACCATCTGAAACCATGCACCGGGAGCAATCTCATTGGCCATTTCAATAATGGTAACCCGGTTACCGGCATCTTTCAGAATCTCCGCGGTCTCCAGACCGGTAAGACCGGAACCTGCCACGACCACGGCGGCATCGCGGATCGTTTTTTCTTTATGAATAATCTCCGGAGCTGTCAAAACGTTCGGCCGATCGATGCCCCGGATAGATTTGGGACGGACCGGTTCGGCTCCGGTAGCGAGGACTACAGCCCAGGGGTGCTGCTCCGCAATTTCTTCCGCGGACAACGCTTTTCCAAGATGGATTTTTGCACCGGCTTTTTCCGCAGCGGTCATCAGATCTTCTATGCACCAGTACAGTTTATCCCGATGGGGACACGCCGCAGCCGTTATGACCTGGCCGCCCGGATTTTCGTTCTTTTCATAGACGGAAACATCAAACCCGCGCCGAGCCAGTGTTTCCGCTGAAGTCAGTCCGGCAGGGCCTGCGCCGATAATGATGATTTTCTTTCCTTTTCCGTCCTGTGTTTGATTGTAATAAGATTTCTCTTTCGCAATGCTCATGTTCAGAGCACACTCGCCCGGCTGCCCGACTCCGGCGTTGGTCATAAAGGAACGAATGCAATTGAGACATCCAATACAGCGCCGGATCTGCTCGGGATGACCTTCCTGCGCTTTTTTGACCCAGTGCGGGTCGCATATGAAAGCACGGGCAGAAGCGACAAAATCCTGATCGCCTTCCAGCAATTGCTGTTCGGCCTGCCGGGGGGTGCGAATCACATTGGCGGCAATTACGGGAACGGATACAACGCTTTTGATCTCACGTGCCAGATATTTTCTCCAGCCGGGTTCGAAGGATGTGGGTTCCAGCCAGTAGTTATAAGCATCATAACAGGCAGAGGTCACATTGATGGCATCCACCGTCAGTTCTTCCAGACGTTTTGCGATTTGCTTTCCGGTTTCCAGATCATAGCCGGTGCCGGGTCTTCCGATTTTTTCGTACATTTCATCCACAGTCAGGCGGACGATAAGAGGAAAATCCCGGCCGCAGCGTTTACGGATGCCCTGAATGATTTCCGTGATAAACCGCATTCTTCCATCAAAGCTTCCGCCGTATTCGTCTGTTCGATGGTTGGTGTGCGGAGAGAGGAACTGCTGCAAAAGGTAACCGTGGCCGGCATGCAGTTCCACACAGTCAACCCCTGCTTTCTGACAGCGGACCGCAGCTTCAATGAAATCATTGATCAATTTATGGATTTCGTTTTTTGACATTGCATGCATCCGGGTTGCGCCATGCTTGGCAAGCTCCGTTTTGGAAGGAGCCTGCATAGAAAAGCAGATGCCCTTTTCTTCCATTTTAAGAAGAGCCGGAGTACATTTATAGATCAGATTCATTATACCTGGGAAGCGGTCTGCAACAGGAATGACCACGGGCAGCGAGTTGATGGCACTAGCCATTCCCTGACGGCCCGGATGATGAAGCTGTATGCAGAGCTTCGTGCCGTACTGATGAATCCGCTCGGCAAAAATCCGCATAGGTTCGATATGGTAATCATGACTCATAGAAAGCTGAGTGAAGGTGGATGCACCACCCATATCATTGACCCGGCAGATACCCGGAATGATCATACCGGCGCCGCCTTTTGCACGCTCCTCGAAGTAGTCCATCATCTGGTCAGTGGGCTTGCCGTTTGGCTGCCCCAGGGAAAACTCAGCTGCAGCCATGATGGCGCGGTTTTTTATGGTCATATGACCGATTGACATTGGAGAAAACAAGGTTTCAAACATCTTGAAGGAATCCTCTTTTTGCATGTTCCTGTATGTCATAACTGTAGTCTATTTTTTCTTTAGCGTCAAGAACAACCGGGAAAAACGGACTGCTCTGAGAGTGAGGTCTGTGGTCCGGGTCGTATGTCACCGGATCGGAATGCATGATTTTCCAATTTTTACGATTTTGCAACATTTTGGACGCAAATTCAATTCTGTAAAGTATTACAATCAAAATATAGAATCATAGGAATACGATTGGCGGAAATACAGATATATGCGAAAAAATGAACGAAAGAAGATTGTCAATCTATAACTGATGATTATCCAAAGGGAATGTTTTCAGAAAGAGGATCGAACAAAGACCCTGCTTTTTTGTCTGTCAGGACTTAACGCGGTTCTGTTTCGAACAATGTTTTACAACATGATAACAAGTTGTTTGCTATACTAAAATCGTGAATTGTAGGGGGATTGGACAATTGGCGAAGATACTGATCGTTGAAGATGAGATTGCTATCAATGATTTGCTCAGACTGAATCTGGAGATAATCGGTCACAAATGCACTTCGGTTTATACCGGAAAAGATGCAATACGGGTGGCAAGGGAGCAGGGATTTGATTTAATGCTGCTTGATGTCATGCTTCCGGATATGGAAGGGTTTGCGGTACTGGAGAAAGTGAGAGATGTTCCGACCATCTTTTTGACAGCCCGTGGGGCAACAACGGATAAGATTCGAGGATTTGGACTCGGAGCCGATGATTATATTGTGAAACCTTTTGAAGTGGCAGAGTTGCTGGCAAGAGTATCGGCGGTACTGAGAAGGAGCCATAAAACGGAAGAAGTGTATTCTATCGGGGATTTATCCATCAATTGGGATGCGCATGAAGTGTTCCTGGAAGGAAAAAGGGTGGAGTTGACACCTCAGGAATTCACATTGCTGCGAATTTTGATTGAAAAAAGAAACGTCTGCTTGTCACGGCAGAGATTGCTGGCGGAAGCGTGGGGCACCGATTTTTTAGGAGAAAGCCGGACCGTAGACGTTCATATACAAAAACTTCGGAAAAAGTTAAAACTGGAAAACCATATCAAAACGGTTTATAAAAACGGATATCGATTCGAGGAGTAACCGTTATGAAGCTCTGGCAGAAAACTTATCTGTTGTCCACGATTTTGTGCGCCCTGATTCTTTACGGGTGCATGTTTTCTGTAACGGCACCTGTAATCGCTTCCACTATAAAAGGTGCGCAGGCAGCAGCTCTTCGGGAAGAAAGGTCAATCGCAAGAGCTTTGGAACAAACTGTTACAGAAGTACCGGAACATCGACAGACGGCTGCCGCGACAGCATTTTTGGACTTCTACCGAGATACAGGGCTGTTTTTTGAAATCAGAAAAGAACAAGAAACGGTGTACTCCACGATTCCATATTATTTTGAACGGAAGCAAGGATCGGAAGGTTTTGTACGGATGGAGGGGCATTTGTTCCTTTTTGTCAGCGATATCCTTCCTTCCGGATTTGAACTGACCTATTTCAAGGGTGCAGAAAACGAAGATGTGCTTCTTCAGAAACAGATTATGACAGTGGCTTTGGCCGGAACGTTGACGGCCATGCTTTTGGCAGCAGCTCTGTATGCGCTTCTTTACTGGGTAAATCTTCCGATTAGCCGGCTGGCACATGAAATGAGGACTCCCCTTACGGCTATGAAAGGATATGCGGAAACCATACGGGATGTTAAGCTTACTGAAGAACAGCAACATATGGCGGCTTCGTATATCGCGCAGGAGAGTACGCGGCTGACGGAGATTTCCAGTAAGCTTTTAACGATGCATAATGCAAAAGAGGAGACGACAACTTTTCGACCGGTGGATGTGGAAGAAATGTTTCTGCATATTCAAAGAACCTATCCGACTGTGGTTTACAAGGTCAACTGGTCAACATTGCTCGGGGATTTGAACCTGCTTACATCTCTTCTCAATAATCTGGTGGATAATGCAGTCAAAGCATCACCGGAAGGATCACCGGTGGAATTGACCGCCGATATCAATGTGATAACGGTCAGGGATCATGGCAAAGGCATGACTGATGAAGCTCTTGCCTATGTCAACCATCCCCCAAAGCACAAGAAACTCCATGCATCCGGAGGGCTCGGAGTGCCTCTTTGCCATCAAATCGCGAAGGCGCATGGAGCAAAACTCTCTTTTCAGCGCGGAACAGACGGCGGAACAGTAGCAACAGTAACGTTTTACAACTCTCTAATAGATTGATGAAGACTCGCTAACAATCATACCGTTACAATGAGGTCATCAAGAAGAGAGGAGATATCATCATGAAACAATTTTGGAACAAAAACAGGATATTGGTTTTAACAATGGCCGCAGTATTGGCTTTAGGCGCATTGTTCTGGGGAGGTCTGCATCTGATGAAAGAGAGCCAGATGCAGGATGTACTGATTCGGACTGCCGAAGCAGAAGCGGCAGATCATTCTTCTATAGGACAGCAGGAAGAAGATGGAAGCGCCCTGATGCCGACACCTTCCCCGGTTCCTTCCAGAAATGCAGAGGAGATTCAACGGCAGATCGTGGAACAGGAGTGGCGATATCAGTCTATCATTCCCCGAATCAACAATACGGTTCCATATAACTATAAAGGCTGGAAAGAGGGGGAACCGGTAGATGGAACATTGTCAGAGAAAGCAATAAAAGAGGCAATTTACGATTTTGAACTGATCATGGGGATAACCATCCCCGAGGAAGGAATCACAGTTACCCGATATCTGGATGAAAACGGATATCGAGAGAATATTTTAAGACTCACAAATGAGAAACAGGAGTTTATCTGCGTTCTGACGGAGAAGGAACTGACGCTGGTGGCAGCAGATACCGTGCTGTTTGATGCCAAAGACTATCTGCCGGAGCCAGAGGAAGACGGTGCACAGGCGGCGAAGATCCTATTCGGAATGACAAAGGGAACGCCTTATGTTAGGAATTCTTCTTCAGGCAGAGTCAAACAGGAGACATATGTCGTTCCACTGGCAGACGGAAGGTATCTGTCACTGGCATATATGGAAAACGGATTGCACGGTATCCAGGTGCATCCGAATGAATATGCCATGGAAGAATCAGTTTGCTTCCTGTCAGATATCCGGCATCATGAGGAAGTTGTAAAACCGGTAGCGGAGGAATTATTTACAACAGGAAACTTGACTGCCGCACAGAATGGCGATATGACTGCTTCAGAGGCAGAGACGCTGTACCGGGTTTTCCTGAGTCATGCAAACGGGCGTGCCTCCACACGGCGGGAAATGGAAAACAAGAGCCTTGAGGAACTGGATTACGGATTACATGAAGGAGAAATCATCTATTATCTGGATCAATCCGGTTATCGTGAAAACTATTATCATATAGAAAACCGGTTTGTATCGATGGATATCGCAGCAAAATCCGGGTATATCGTCAATGCTTCCTTCAGCGGTCTGTACAACCCGGATCAGGAACTGGATCTCCGGGACATTCCATATGAGCGGATGGGAGAAAAGGAATACGAGGCTTATGTGAAGGACATTATTGACGCAACGTTCGGAAAGGAAAGCTATACCTTTATCGGCGTAAACGCGGTAGCGGACGATGTCATGTGTACGATGGATGTCGACATGAAAGATGGCAGCTGGTACGAATTCGGTTTCCAGAGCGGCAGATTAATGTACTTGGAATACTATGCATTCCCCTATTCCGATTTGCCGGGATGGGCTGCCAACAGCCTTTTTGTCAATACTTTGACCGGGGAAACATTCTATATGGGACATTAACGAAAGGGACTTTTTTACAATATCACAGAAAAAAACAGAACAAAGTGTTCTGTTTTTTTAATACGGACTCATATTCAGTGAAACGCTTCCTCCAATAAGGCTACGATTTCATTCAATGCTTGCAGTTCTGATTCGTTCAGATCCATCAGGGATGTAATCGAAAAGGTTTTATAGGGTTCGACAACTTTCAGATGAGAAGTGGTATCCGGCATCTGATAAGGGTCGCGCTCCGGATAATTGCCCGCATGTTCAAGACCGGCTCTTAAGATGATAGTTCCGATCTGTTCAAACAACTCCCTATCTGCTTCCGCAATTGTAATAACGGATTCTGAGTCTGAGCTTTCTTTCAGTTCCATTTCAAGGCGGATCTTCGCACCGCGCTCCGCAGTGATGCGATAGATACCTCCGCTGATATGATCATTCTTCACATATTCAAGCTCATCAACTACGACCTCATATATCATGCCGGGACCATCCATAGGTTCAAACAAATGCATATTCCGGCATCTCAGAATGAAAAGCATCGCAATGCCAGCAAGAAGTAAGACACCTGCAATCACAATGATCAATATCCAGATTTTTTTCATAATATAATCACCTTTCTTTTTTCGTTTCTTCGGCATCAGAGGCTCGTTCAGACTCTTTTTTGCCTTTGAACTTTCGCCCGACACCATAATCGGAATTGATCAGAGCACCCCGCTGAATGGCGTCAAAACCGAATTTTCCGCGTATGGCGCTGACTGCTTTATCCAGTCGTTCCTGCTTTTCCAGATTTGTCTGTTTTTCAGGTTCATCAAACAGAGAGAGCTGCCGGACAGCTTGCCCTTTGGACACATTGGTCAGCGCGACGCTCATAAGGCGAAGCGGAAGTTTGTCTTTCCATAATTCCGCAAGCAGTTTTTTCGCGGTCTCATAGACAATGCTTGCCGAGTCTGTCGGTGACTCCAGTTTCATCTGATGGGATCGGTTCTTGAAATCCAGATAACGGATTCCGACGGACACGCCGCCTGCGCGCGTGTTCTCACTGCGCATATGCTCGGTCACACTGTCGCAAAGGGAAAGCAAAATCATATTTGCTTGTTCAATCGTACTGATGTTTTCCTCTGTTGTGATGGAATTGCTGTAGCCTTTGGCCTCTTCAGGCGCTTCCCGCACGGGAGAGGAATCAATTCCGTTCGCATAAGCATTTGCCAGTCGGGCTGTTTTTTCACCGAGAAGTGCGGAAAGAAGATTTAAGTCTGCTTTTGCAAGATCTCCGATGGTTCGTATTTTTGCTTCGCTCAGTTTTGCTACAGAAGCTTTTCCGACGTAAAGGAGATCGCCAACCGGCAAAGGCCACATTTTTTCCGGGATTTCTTCCGGAAACAAGGTGTGAACCTTATCCGGCTTTTCAAAATCGCTCGCCATTTTCGCGCAGAGCTTGTTTCTTCCAATACCGACATTGACGGTAAAACCGAGTTCATTTCTGATACGATCCTTGATTTCTGTGGCCAAAGCGACCGGATCAGGATAAATGTGAGATGTACCGGAGAAGTCAAGGAAACATTCATCAATTGAAAACTCTTCGGTGAGAGAAGTATAACTTCTGCAGATGCTTTTGAAAGCACGGGAATTATCGGAATACAGTTTAAAATCGGGAGGGGCAACGATGAGGTTTGGACACTTGCGAAGAGCCATGCTTAAAGGTTCTCCGGTCTTGACGCCGTACTGTTTTGCCGGAATTGATTTTGCAAGTACGATGCCCCGGCGTGACTTCGGGTCACCTCCGATGCATGACGGAACAAGGCGAAGATCGGGCTCGCCGTACTTCACACGTTTTGCCGCTTCCCAAGAAAGAAAAGCGCTGTTCACATCCACATGAAAAATCAATCGTTCCATTTGTCAAAAAATATTAACTGAAAAGACGCTTCGCTATCAGCGGTCAGAACTATTTGCAGAATATAAGGCTCAGAGCAATCAGAATCTGGCCAATATAGTAAAGAGTGATATTTGTAATCCGCAGAACCTGCTTTGTTACTTTCCCAAAAGTGTTCAGAATCAGAACAATGTCGCTGATCAGGAACAGAAACGAACCTGCGGCAAAGATAGCGGTGAATGCAGACGGAGAAGCAATTAAATTGCCGACTGCCACACAATTCAGCAGCATGATTGCGCCGATATAGACTACACCGAAAACCTTGAATGCTTTTTTAGCTGTAATTCGCTTGAATATCCATATCATAAGAAGCGCAGTGAGGATCATACCGGCGATCAGGCAGATCCACCAATATCGGGCTTCCTGAAGGACAGCTATGAGATAAAGAATATGACCGCTTAGAAACACGACAATGCCAATCAGAAAAACAATCTGACCTTTTTCTGTAAATACAAATCTCAGATTCAGCAGTATGTCTGCGATACACCCAAGCAGAAGACCGGTCAGAATCAGATTTGCAGGACGTGTTCCCTTTGAAAGCAAACCGCCGAGGATTACAAAACAGAGGGAAGCAAGTCCTTTCAGAATGACGGCGGGAACATAATTCTTTTTACTTTCCTGCCAGAGGAACAAGCCGGCAAGGCACAGACAGATTGGAATCAGAAAATACATTGTTTTGCCCTCCCTTTCAAAAGGAAATTAGTATTGTTTGTTACGCGTTCTGTTTCTCAAGAAAAGATATGAGAAAGAATTACTTTTGGGCAGGTTCCCTCTTGATTATTTTTTTGATCAAAAGGAAAATACAGAAACCGACAGCGGTTCCGATTGTATTAAGAATCAGGTCATTGATATCCGTCGTTCTCTCACTGAACAGAAGCTGAAGAACCTCAATGCAAAGGGAGATCAGAGCGCCTACGGCTACGACTTTTCCAAAGCGATCCAGTTTGCGGCTGATGATTGGAAGAATGATGCCGGTTGGAATGAACATAGCGATATTTCCGATGACATTGACAAGCATATTCCGCTTTGTCAGGTAATCAAACATGCCGACAAATGGTATCAGAATGATTTTAAACGGCAAAATATTGGAAGCGCTAAAAATAAGAGGCTGAATTTTCCCGTTGATCCTTTCCAGAGGAAAGAACACAAAACGGATGATGACTGCAAGATTGAAGTACATCAGAAGAAGAATGGCCTCCCGCCTCCATTTGATTGTCCGATGCCGAATCCAGATGCAGAGCCTGCATATCAGCCAAATAGCAGTAAATAGCAATAATGCATACAGAAAAGGAATCCTGACGTCCTGGATATTGCCATCCATTGCCATGCCCCCTTTCTGAAATTCCTATGTTCATTATATCTGTGACATACAAGAACGGTCAACGGTAAAGACGAACGAAAACACAAAGAATATCAAAGAAAATGAGACTGCTGTGAAAAAAAGAGGCGCATTGCCTTCGTATGATAATGCCTTTGTTTTCTGGCCTTTCAGACCTTAATTGCTTGACCCAAACGCCTTGTAATGATAAAATATATCATTATCTCACGAAGATAAATGTTCACATGATTGGTAAATAAATATCATGAAAAGAGTAACATCGAAGGTCCGGAAAAAAGCAAATATTTATTTTTTCTCCAAGGTTGCGATCAATATGCTCCTTATTGTTTTGGGAGCGGTTCTGATCAGTACTTTTCTGAGTAATGTTCAGACCCGGACTGCTAAAATAAAGCAGAAAGAGAACAGTGAACTTGCACTTACTACCGCTGCTGAAATTCTTAGCAGGAACAATGAGAACGCTTCCATGCTGGAGAGAATCTATCATAAAGAGAACCAACAGGTGCTGGATGATATTGAGCTGTTGTTCTCGAAAGGTCTGTTTTGGTCAATCATACAGAATGAAGATCCGGTCCGTCATGAAATCTTTTCAACCCTTGCGTCGAGAGCTGATGTCGATTATCTGTTCGTGATGTCGTTGGAGGGGCAGGTTGATATCGCGCATGACTTGTCTCTTTTTCATATCAACCCTGCAACAACAGGACATATGACACAGGAGAATGTGAATCAGATCCTGAAAGGTTCTTCGAATGATGACGGTGAAGTAACACCAGCCCTTGTGAAAAACCGTTTTGGAACATATTATTTTTATTCAAGACCTTTTCGCTTCCAAAGTAAGCGGTATGTCCTCGTTATCGGCGTAGATGCATCGGTTGTAAATGAACAGACGTTTTTATTGAAAAATGAAGCAGCCGCGCTGGATCGGATGGCTGTCATAAATGACGGGTTCCTCTTTGCAATCGATCGAAAAGATAATCTCTTCCTTTTCTATAAAAACGGAGACCATCTCCTGACGGGACAGAATGCTCTCGGAGCAGGCCTTTCAGAGAAGATTCTGGAAGATGGTTATAGCGGAATAGAAACGATTAAAGGCGAAAAGTATTACTGCGTTACAAAAGCTTTTGATGAAGACACGATACTATGCGCGGCCGCCCCAAATGATACAATCGTAGCGAGTGACCGGTACATTATGTTCTGGTCGATTCTCGGGTTCAGCCTTGTGATGATAGTTTGCCTGGTATATGCTGTCATCGTGCGAAATGATTTTGTGCGCAGGGCAGTGAATACGGACCGCTTTGTGATACGAAAAGACTCAGCCAATCCGATCTACTTTGACAAATCGGTATTCAAAAAGGTGCTCCCTCTCATGATTACGGGCGTAGTTGTGATGTTCGGAATCTCTTTCTATACACAGACGCTTCTGGAACTTACGGAAGGAATTGCCAAATCCAACGTTGCACTGCAGGAAGTGACCGGCAGATATAATGAAAGTACGGAGAGCAGCAAGGTCATCGAAGAATATTACAATCGTTCCTTCCTTTCAACGGCAAAACTGCTCTCGTTTATTGTCGAGGAAGAACCGGATATTTTAAATGAGGAAACCGGTTATTATTATTCTGCTTTTAACGATAAAGGAGAAAGAAAATATCTTCTGGATGATGAAGGAAATCCATTAAGATCCGTGGGCAATTCCCATAAGCTTCAGGAACTTTGCGATTCAAATCACATCGACGCTATTTATGTCTTTGATGAGAACGGACATACAATTGCCACCAGCACGCCAAACTGGTTCTTCACAATCAGTCACAATGAGGGAGACCAATCTTATCCGTTTTTAGATGTCCTGCAGGGAAAAGTTGATACTTATTCTCAGAATCATATGACCAATGATCTTGGAGAACAGACGCAGTTCTTCGGGGTTTCATTCCAGTATTATACAACGCTGGATAAGGACGGAAGCACGAAGTATGTTTCCAGATATGCATATGAGGAATCAGTAGCACAATACGGCGAAATAAATGGCAGAGTCTCCAATGGAATCACCAAACACAATTCCCTGATGCAGATCCAGCTGAATGACGATGTTGTTGCAGGACTTCTCGCGCCGATGGACGCGAGCGAAATTCTTTCAACCAATATGCTTGGTGGCGGAGCGATCGTCATGTTTGATTCAAGCCCGGAGCACGTCTGCGTCTATTCACCGCTAGAAGTCATGGTTGGAAAGAGCGCAACAGAACTCGGAATTTCTCCGAATGCGTTTTCCAGCTTTGATTATTATGGCTTCAGCAGGGTCAATGGAACAACATTTTTCCAATATTTCCGATATCTGGATAAATATTTTATAGCAACGGCAATTCCGAAAAGCAGCATGTTCCCTGCCAGAGGATTGTTTGCATCCCTTTCAGCACTTACCTGTTTCATCCTTCTTGTCATTCTTCTTATGACTGTTACCATTACAAACAAAGAAGAAGAACTGCTGTATGAGACGATGAGCAAGGAACAGGAAGAGCAGGGTTTGAATCCTGTGATATTCAATATCGTCCTTCCGTCTGGAAGAAGCGTTACAACGAAAAATGTTGCTTCCAGGTGGGATAATCGCTATATCAAATGGAATGAGAGGAGCCCCGAACAGAAACTGGGGATTATTCTCAGTATTATCATCGTCATTCTGTTCGCTTATCTCGGCCTTTCCGCCCTTGGCGTTTCGCTCCCGTTTGGTGATAATTCCGTAATCCGATATATCCTGAGTTTTACATGGGATAGGAGCCTGAATATTTTTGCTCTGAGTTCCTGCGTAATCGTTTTGACGTTAACGGTTGTTATCATTGAAGTGTTCCGAGTCCCGGTGAGAATCATCGCTGCGTTGCTTGGGACCAGAGGCGAAACGATTGGCCATTTGCTTCTTTCCATTGTCAGATACGGAGGGACGATCGGGGCTGTCTTCTATTGCCTGTATCTGGTCGGCGTTGATTCCGGAAGTTTGTTGGCTAGCGCCGGTATTTTGTCTCTGGTCATAGGCCTTGGAGCACAGAGCCTGATCAAGGATATCATCGCAGGTATTTTCATTGTGTTCGAAGGTGAGTTCCGGGTAGGTGATATTGTTACAATCAATGATTTCCGCGGAACTGTTATGGATATCGGTCTCCGGACGACAAAGATCATGTCCCCTGTAGGAAACATTAAGATCTTTAACAACAGCGATATTACCGGAGTATTGAATATGACGAAGGAAACATCCGTTGCCAAGGCTGTTATTGCTATTGAGTATGGTCAGGATATTGATTATGTAGAGGCAGTACTTAAGCGTGATCTTCCGAAACTCAAAGAGAAAAACCATCAGATTCTGGAAGGCCCCGAATATCTCGGAGTAACAGAATTGCAGGATAGCGGTGTGGCTTTACTGATAACCGCTAAATGTACGGAACAGGATATTCTGGAAGTGAACCGGTTTTTGAACAAAGAAGTGCTTCAGATTTTCTATCATAATCAAATCAACGTGCCGTTCCCCAATGTAACGGTTTCGCAGATCGATATGACCGGCAGAAAGACAAAGGAAGATTTTATTGTTCAAGAAGAGGCAGCGAAGGAACAGGGGAAAGAAAAATGAAAAAGGGAATAATTATACTGATTTGTCTTACGCTTCTTCTTGGATGTGTACATGGAGCGAAAACCCCTAACACCCAGGGGACAGGAACTCCGGAGCTTACGGAAGTCCGGCTGGCACTAAATCCAAGCGGGCACATCTTCAATCTGATCGCGGAAGAACAGGGATACCTTGTCGATGAAGGAATTAGCGTTGTTTATGTCGAGACAAAAACAGATGCTGAAGTTTTTGAAGGAATCAGAAACGGAACGATAGATGTTGCTTCCAATTCCGGAACCAATCTTCCTTTACAGTATATTTCCGAAGGGATGGACCTGACCATCTTCGGAGGGTATCTGATTACAGGATGTATGCCGATTTTTGCAAAGACAGACACGGAATGGAACGGGATAGAGGACTTGATCGGGAAAACAGTTGCTTGTGAGCCAAATCTTTATGCAATTACCGGGCCTCTGCTGGATAAAGGATATGATCCGCTCAATGATATCGCGTGGTATGATACGGTAGATCAGGAGGATCGAATCAAAGCGGTGGAAAATGGAGAGGCTGATTTCGGACTGGTCGGAACAGCTTTGAATTATGCCGTGAACACCAATCCGGACATCAAGATTCTCACTTATGCATGTGATGTGCTTCCAGAATATTCGTGCTGCCGGGTGGAGGCACTGACATCATGGGTAAATGAGAATCCGAATACAGTCAAGGCGTTGTTAAAAGCATGGATTCGTGCGATGGCTTATTATGATACCCATCATGAAGAAACGGTAGCGCTGGCAGTAAAACGGTTTCACCAGAACGAAGACTATATCCGGGCATATCTTGACAATCCAAGATTCGATCTTGATCTTGATCCTATGAAGAAAGCAGTCGTCAGGGCGTGGGATTACATGGGGCGGCTCGGGCTTTTAGAGAAAGCGAAACAGATAGATATCAATGATCATATCAATACGGATCTATATAAAGCCGCCCTGGATGAATGTCAGAAACAGTACGGACAGGATAATCCGCAATTTTATGAAGGATTACAGGCTCAGTACGCTCGAAACAATCAATAATAAAAGGAGAGTCTTTATATGAATGCAAATAAACTGGTCAAACCCAAAATTATTATTCCGCCTAAGGTCATGGCTGCCCTTTTGATAGTTGCAGCGCTGATCATGATCGGTATCGGAGCATACATTGGTTTTTTCGAAAGCCGAGGCTTTGAGAACACCACCGCAACCATTGTCCGCATTGACGCGGAAGATGACATAGCGGCTGAAGATAAGACCTATATCACGACTGTAACTTACACGGTGGACGGAAAAGAGTATACGGAGATACTGGACAGTTATGCCCCCGATTATAAGGTGGGAAAGGAAGTTAAGATCAAATATAATCCGGCTAATCCTGCTATCATCCATGCAGACAGTCCGGGATTTGCCATCTATCTCCTGGGAGCAGGCGTGCTGCTGCTCATCATCTCGATATTCGTTCTTATTAAAAACAGCAATCAGCGTAAAGAGGTACAGGAGGGAAAAACGGAAACGAGTGCAGAATCCGGACTATTATTCAAACCGTCCAGTCAAACGGAACAGGAACGAGAGGTTTATTTCCTGACGGATCTTGGTACCGCAAAGGGAACCTGCCATATTGAAGACCGGAACAGCAATGTGCTGTATGAAGCTGCATGCGATAAGTTCTCTCTTCTAGGAGATTCCCTGTATACGTTTGTGAATCATGAAAACGGGAGCGAAACAGCTTATTCCATCGGAAAAACCGATACGACATCTTCCAACGGTTTTTTGGTGCTTGATAACCATTCCACCTTTACTTTGGACGGCAGGGACATTTGGAAGCAGCTTCATAAGAACGGAATCCGTATTGAAACCGGCATGGACGGGCTGAAATGGGTTTACACCATCTACCAGAACGAAACAAAGATTGCCAGAGTGGTAAGCGCTAATAAGAAAGTTCACGAAGAGGAAGAGGACGGCGTTTTGAGCAAGGTCCCAATGCAGGGATTTTTCCGCATCTGGACACGGGAGCTCAGTCTGGATGCAGTTTTCATGACAGTATTTGCCATAAGCAGAACAGATATGATGCTTTATGATTAATACATTAATAGTTCTGAGATCGGGGCGGATTTTGTGACTTCCTTGAGGCGGAGCAAATCAGAGGATAGCATGAATGACAGAAAACTGAATCTTGTCGTTGACATGTACGGATGTCCAAACCGCTGCATGCACTGCTGGCTTGGGCACATGCCGAATCGAAAAATGGAAGAAGGTGCGGATTTGTTTATTATCCGCGCCTTTTCGCCATATTTTGATCATATTGCGTATTACAGCTGGCTAAGGGAGCCTGATTACTGCGATGATTATCGGGAACGATGGGAGCGGGATATTGCTATTTCCAAAAACACAGTTCCGGAGCGGTTCGAACTGGCAAGTTTTTATAGGATTGTCAGAGATGAGAAATACATCCCTTTTCTGAAAGAGGTTGGGGTGAGCAAAATCCAACTGTCTTTCTTCGGATTGAAAGAAACACAGGACAGATATGTGGGCAGAAAAGGCGCCTTCGAAGAAGTCATGCAGGCGACCGAGCTGCTGATCCGGAAAGATATCACACCGCGCTGGCAATGCTTTATCAACGAAGAAAACAAGAATGAAATTCTGAAAATCTATAAAATCGCAAAAGAAATCAGGCAGGACGGTTGTCCCAATCTGGAGTTTTTCGTCCATGAGGGAACGTGCGACGGAGAGAACAGAAAACTCTATCCGATCCGAATCAGAAAAAGCAGTATCCCGGATGAACTGAAAGAGGTTTATCTTGGGTATGACTCGCTTTTGACTGAAAGAGAGTGCATCGAGAAGCTAAAAAATGACAATTCTCATCCTGAATTTTTAATCGGAAATGAGATCACACTCAACATCTCTAACTGTTATGATGTTTTCTATAATTTTACGCATATGACGGAACCGTGGAAAATCGGGAATCTGAAAACCGATAATAATGAGGAACTTATCCAAAGAGTAATTACAGGAGATACGAATGCTCTCAATAAAGCAAAGCTTTGCAAATGGACAGAACTTGCAGCAAAATACGGCGACCCTTCTTCAGAAAGAGCTTTCAGCCTGGATGATTATAAGCTGTATTTGTTCAACAGATATTTGGAATCCTGAATGAGCTGCGAGTCAGTTCACAATTGTAAATATCTAAAATGCAAAAGGGGCTGTTAAAAAAGTCCCAATTAAGAAATAGCAAGACTCTCGGGAAAAGTCCCGGGAGTCTTTGCTATGTGGTATAATATTTGTGTGAAAAATAAAAAACAACCACAACGCAATCATAGCGCAAAGCAAGGAAGA
>JAEEGL014781177.1_pt1 | contig 70046 bp, 69 predicted proteins | sample 9134231 | NCBI WGS metagenome assembly JAEEGL01 (sample SAMN16246548, study PRJNA631951) | gut metagenome | biome: gut microbiome; feature: rumen; material: fiber-attached | host: Bos | place: Iran: Karaj | collected 2018-10
CAGATGAAACACAGAATCTATCCCGCCGCAGCACTTGCGGCACTGCTGCTGACCGCCTGCGGGGGCGAATCCTCACAGGCGGCGATGCAGTACATCAAATCCGTTGAGACCTATGACACGCTCTCTGACATGTATCAGAACCCGGACAGCTATCTCGGGAAGCAGTATCACATCGTCGGCACGCTCTATCCCTCGACTGACGCAAACGGCGAGAAATTCTATTCCGTCTATGCGGAGGACAGCCACGGCGATGACGGCATCGGGCTGGAGCTCGACTGGAGCGATTTCAGCGGCTTTGCCGATTATGACAGGATTACCGTCGAGGGGACACTGGAGAAGACGACAGGCAATGTGAACGGCGTGCATGCCGAATACCTGATCCTGCGCTGCACGACGGTCGAAAAGCGCACAGAGAAATCATAAAGAAAAAGAGATGTGTACCCTTTACCGGGACGGGGCAGCGCCCCATTCTGAATCCATCGGAGATACATCTGTCTGATTGAGGTGCAATATGAAAACAGCACGACCTGCCGCCCTGATGCTTGCGGCACTTCTGCTCGGCACATGCTGCGGCTGCGCAGAACAAAGCGCTCCCCCCGAGGAATCCTCTGCGGTCACGGAGCGCATCCCGGAGACCGTCACAGCCTTCGCCTTCACAAAGGAGGGCGTCACAAAAGCCGCTGACCGCTTTCTCCCGGATTACTCACAGCTTGCGGTCACAGCGCCCGAGGGGGCGGTCATCCGCTATACGCTCGACGGCAGCGTCCCGACGGCGGAATCGGAGGAATACAAGGAGCCGATTGTCTTAAAGCAATATGTCGGCGACTTCCCGAACTGTGCGGTGCTCCGTGCAAAGGTCTTCTTCCCCGACGGCAGCGAATCGCAGACCGCGACCGAGACCTTCTGGACATCCTATGACATCCATTCCCGCTTCCACAATCTCATCGTGTCCGTTGTCGGCGACCCGAAGGAGATCACCGACAAGCCCGACGGCATCTTCTACGGCAAGAATGTGAAGCTCCGCGGCAGGGAATCCGAGCGGGCAGTCTCCGTGGAGTTTGTCGATCAGAACGGCGGGCTTCTGCTCTCGCAGGATGCGGGCATGCGCATTTTCGGCGCGGCTTCCCGCGAGGCAGCCCTCAAATCCATGAAGCTCTTTGCACGCAAATCCTATGACCCCGAGCACGGCAAATTTGCCTATGACGGCTTCGGCACAGCGGGCGCAGACGGCGAAGTGATCGCAAAATATGACAAGCTGGTCATCCGGAACGGCGGCAATGATTTCCAGTTTGCATTCATCCGCGATGAGCTCTTCCAGACGCTTGCAAAGGACGCGGGGCACAGCGAATATGAGGCCGTGCAGCCGGTTGTGGTCTACTTAAACGGCAGCTATTACGGCGTACACTGGCTGCATGAATCCGTGTGCAATGACCTGCTTAAAGACAAATACGGCAGCGGAGAAGGCGGCAAGTATCTCGTGCTCGAAGGGAAAGAGACGGAAAAGACAGTGCCCGAGGATGATGCAGAGGAAGCGGCAGCCGCAGCGGAATTCAATGAGACCTATGCGGTGCTCTCTGCGCTCGATCTCACCGATGATGCGAATTACGCGCAGGTATGCGATTTTCTGGATGTGCAGCAATATCTGGAATTTTTCGCCTACAATATTTATATCAACAACAATGACTGGCCGCAGAACAATCAGAAATGCTATCGGTATCTGGCAGGGGAAGGGGAGGCATACAGCGAAGCAGAGTGCGACCGCCTCGACGGGAAATGGCGCTTCTGGTATCATGACATGGACTACTCCTCCTCGCTCTACGGGCAGGATGAAACGCAGCCGGAATATGACAATCTTGCGGAGATCTTAAAGCCCGGCAGCAAGCGCTATGCGCCGCTCTTTGCAGCGCTCATGCAGCGCGGTGAATGCCGTGAGGCGTTCCGCGCAGAGATCACAAGGCTCATGGAGGGCTCCCTCTCCGCAGAGCATATCAGGGAGACGCTCGATGCCATGAACAGTGCCCGCTTCACGGAGATGCGCCGCTATTTCGATAACCTTGAGGAGCGCAAGAAGGAGGATAAGGACATCTGGATCTGGTATGAGGAGTATCAGAACCGCACGAACAATATCAGGAAATTTGCAGACAGCCGCGCAGAATATATGCAGAAGTTTCTTGACGCAAGTCTGCCGTCCCTGACCGCAGATACCACAGATACAGCGTCCGCAGAAACAACAGAGGCGGAGACAACCGCCGCAGCATCCTGATCACGGGAGCCCCTGCACACCGATGCGGGGGCTCTCAGTCCGTTGATAAAGTCCGAAGATCGCGAATCGCAGGACGATTCGCCTAGGGACGCCCTCTATCGCATAGCTATGCTTGCATAGCGAAGCGTCACCTCTCTCAAAAACCATCCACTGGATGCTTTTTGAGATTCACCCTTGCGGAGCTCCTAAAGTCAGGGGATTTCGCCCGTTGCGGCTAGCTATGCTTGCATAGCGAAGCGACACAGAGGCTGCTCGCCTCTGGACTCTCGCAAGCCTTTGAAAAGGCTTGAGCGAAACTTTATTCATAGGTTCAGTAGCTTTACGGATCTTTTTCGACAAGCTGAGGGGCTCTTTTTGCATGCACAACGGAAACTGTCATTTCAATACCGCATGGAGCAGACTGCCCTCTGCCCAGATGCCGCGAAACAAAATCTGCGCGACGGTCTTGCGTGCGGAGAAATCACATGCCTGCCAGTCGGGGAGGGTAATTGCACCTGTGACCTGCCGTGCCGCGCGCTCCTCAAGCGCTTTGATGCGTGCCGTAAGACGCGCAGCAGCCTCCGCAAGCTCTGCTGCCGCTGCATCGTCGCTGTCTGTGAGGGCACGGAGCAGCTTTTCCCGCCGAAGACGCAGGGCTTCTGTTTCCGCGTGTGTGCCCGGAGATTCCATAGAGAACGGGTATTCCGCAAGCTGAGAGAGCCGTTCCGCGATCGCTCTGCCGATCAGCGATTCCGCTTCCTGCACCCGCCAGACTGCGCCTGCACCTTCGCAGATCCCGCGCTTTTTCCCGCTGCACACAAGATACATCTGCGAACGCCCGCGCACGGCTGTCATCGCGCTGCCGCACCGCGCACAGAACAGAATCCCGGAAAGCCATGTATTTGCGCCCTTTCCGCGTGTGCGCTGCCGATTTGATGCCGTGAGCTTCTGCTGACACATGAGCCATGTCTCCGCCCCGATGAGTCCCCTGTGCGCTGCCGGCACCGCAAGGACGCCGTGCAGATCGGTGAAGCGGCTGTGATTGACGCGGCGGTCGGCATAGAGTGTGACCCCGTGCCCCTGCGGGAGCGGTTCCCCGGTGCAGAGCTCCGCGCCCCGTGCTGAGAGAAACGCATAGACTGCCGCATCTGCCTGCACATAGACGGGATTGCGGAGGACGCGCCCCACGGTTGCAGAAGACCATCTGCCGCCCCGCGCCGTATGAATCCCCGCACGGTTCCAGCTCCCGGCGAGGGTGCAGAGCGAGGTCTCCGCCTGCAAATACTGCGCAAAGGCTTCCCGCACGGCATCGGCGTGTTCATCCGGCACAAGGATATGCGTGCGCTTACCGTGCAGCAGCGCCGGCTCCCGCCGGAATCCGAAGGGGGCAGCCCCGCCGGTATCGAAGCCCATTTTTGCGCGGGAGAATGCCGCATCCCGCACTCTGCCGCTGATCGTTTCACGCTCAAGCTGCGCAAAGACCATCAGGAGACTCTGCATTGCCTGCCCCATCGGTGTGCCGGTCTCAAAGCGCTCTGTGTGCGAGGAAAAGGCAGTGCCCTGCGCCTGAAACAGCGTCAGCAGGGATGTGAAGTCGGCGAGATTGCGGCTGATGCGGTCGAGCTTATAGACGAGCACGCGGGAAATCTGCCCTGCACGGATCTCCGAGAGCATCTGCTGCAAGGCGGGGCGGTCGGTGTTTTTGCCCGAGAAACCGCGGTCGGAGAAGACACGCGCTTCCTCATGCTCTGTGAGGTCACGGCGGCAGAGGGCTTCCTGCGTTTCGAGACTGACGCTGTCGGCGCGGTCGGCAGACTGCCGGACATAGATTGCTGTATATGGCATTGATTACCTCGGTGACTACGCTTTTCGCGCCTTCTGATAGGCTCCGTAATGATTGGCGCAGGGGGAACGGAATGTTCAACAGGCGCGAGCAGCGCCGGCACGGAGCCCGTGCTGGCATTTTGCCTGCGGGCACGGCAGCAGCCTTCGCCTTATCACAGAAAGACACGGCACTGCTCGTGCCTTTCTCTTGATTACCTTCACCCATGAAGAAGAACCGATGCAGGGAGAACGGTCTGTCCAACAGGCGCGAGCAGCGCCGTCAACGGTCTGTCATTGGGCGACTCCGGTCGGGCACCCGGAGGGAAATGCCAGCGGGGGCTCCCCGCGCCCGGAGCCCGGGCAGGCAATATTCTCAAGTCAACTGACTATCCCGCGCTTGACATTGCACCGGCGACGCTGCTAATCGCAGCTATTGCAGTAAATGCTTTGATAATTGCGCAGGAGCTGTTCAGCAGCGCAGGTGCAGACAGAAGCCGCGAACAGCGGCGGCGGGGAGCCCCCGCTGGCGTTTTTCTCAAGTCAACTGACTATCCCGCGCAAGCCTGCTCACCGGCGACGGCGCTGTTCGCGCCTGTTTCGGTAAATGCCTTGATAATAGTGTGGATAATTTGAGAATAGTGCGGATAATTATTCAGCAGCGCAGGTGCAGACAGAAGCCGCGAACAGCGGCGTCATACATAGCTGCTGCACATTCTCTTTCCCGCCTCCCGGAGGCAAATCGCCAGCGGGGGCTCCCCGCCTTTGTGCAATTTGTTGCAGGTTCACAGGGAAATTTCGTCAAAAAATGGGTTGATAAAAATTGTCCTATATGTTATAATAGAATAAATCTGTATGCCGTGTTATATTGCATGCAGTTTTGAACAACCTAAAAAGGAGCGTACACAACCTATGAAGAAGTTCGGACACTTTGATGACGCCCGCAAGGAATATGTCATCCAGTCTCCGCGGACACCCTATCCGTGGATCAACTACCTCGGCACACAGGCGTTTTTCTCCCTGATCTCCAATACCGCCGGCGGCTACAGCTTTTATAAGGACGCCCGCCTGCGCAGAATTACCCGCTATCGCTATAACAATGTCCCGATCGACATGGGCGGACGCTATTTCTACATCAACGAGAACGGTACCGTCTGGAACCCGGGCTGGTCTCCTGTCAAGACAGAGCTCGATGAGTATGAGTGCCGTCACGGCATGGGCTATACCGTCATCACCGGCAAGAAGAACGGTCTGAAGGCGGAGGTCACTTTCTTCGTCCCGCAGGATTATGACGGCGAAGTCCAGCAGGTCGTGCTCACCAACGAGAGCGGCGAGGCAAAGTCCTTCAAGCTCTTCTCCTTTGCAGAGTGGTGCCTCTGGGATGCGCAGGATGACTGCACCAACTTCCAGAGAAACTTCTCCACCGGCCGCGTCGAGGTCGAGGGCTCCACGATCTATCACAAGACCGAGTACCGTGACAGACGCGATCATTTCGCATTCTACACCGTCAATGATTCCATCGACGGCTATGACACCGACCGCGATTCCTTCATCGGTCTCTACAACGGCTTCGGCGATCCGCAGGCTGTCATTGACGGCAAGGCAACCAATTCCTTCGCAGACGGCTGGTCCCCGATCGCTTCCCACTACAAGGAGATTACCCTCCAGCCCGGCGAGTCGAAGACTCTCGTCTTCATCCTCGGCTATGTCGAGATGCCCGTCGATCAGAAGTTTGAGGCAGACGGCGTCACCATCAATAAGGTCAAGGCACATGCCATGATCGAGAAGTATAACACCCCCGAGAAGGTCGCGGCAGGTCTTGCAGAGCTCAGAGCTGCATGGGACAAGCTCCTCGGCATCTTCAATGTTGATACTCCGGACGACAAGGTCAACCGCATGGTCAACATCTGGAACCAGTATCAGTGCATGGTCACCTTCAACCTCTCCCGCTCCGCATCCTACTTCGAGAGCGGCATCGGCAGAGGCATGGGCTTCCGCGATTCCAACCAGGATATCCTCGGCTTTGTCCACCAGATCCCGGACAGAGCGCGTCAGCGTCTCATCGACCTCGCTGCAACGCAGCTTGAGGACGGCGGATGCTACCACCAGTATCAGCCGCTCACCAAGAAGGGCAATTCCGATATCGGCGGCGACTTCTCCGATGACCCGCTGTGGATGATCCTTTCCGTCGGCGCATACATCAAGGAGACCGGAGACTGGTCGATCCTCGACGAGCTCGTGCCCTATGACAACGATGACAGCAAGGCAAAGCCGATGCTCGATCATCTCACTGTCTCCTTCTATCACATTGTCAATAATCTCGGTCCGCACGGTCTGCCGCTCGCAATGCGCGCTGACTGGAACGACTGCATCAACCTCTCCTGCTTCTCCGATACCCCGGGCGAGAGCTTCCAGACCTACACCTCCCCGAAGTTCGCAGCAGAGGGCGGCTACTCCAAGGTTGCTGAGTCTGTCATGGTCGCAGCACTCTTCACCTATGTCGGCCCGACCTATGTCGGCATCCTGAAGCACCTCGGCAAGGCAGACGAAGCTGCCGCTGCACAGGCTGAGATCGACAAGATGAAGAAGAATGTCATGGAGTCTGCATTCGACGGCGAGTGGTTCATCCGTGCTTACGATGCATTCGGCAAGAAGATGGGCTCTTCTGAGTGCGAAGAGGGCAAGATCTTCATCGAGCCGCAGGGCTTCGCTGTCATGTCTGAGATCGGCAAGGAAGAGGGCGCTGACATCAAGACACTCAACTCCGTTGACAGATACCTCAACACCCAGTACGGCCTCGTGCTCAACAACCCGGCATTCACCAAGTATTATGTCCAGTACGGCGAGATCTCGACCTATCCGGGCGGCTACAAGGAGAACGCAGGTATCTTCACCCACAACAACGCATGGATTATCTGCGCAGAGGCATATGCCGGCAGAGGCGACAAGGCGTTTGAGTATTACAGCAAGATTGCACCGGCATTCAATGAGGAGATCTCCGACCTCCACAAGACCGAGCCGTATGTCTACGGTCAGATGATCGCCGGTAAGGATGCTTCCCGCTTCGGCGAGGGCAAGAACTCCTGGCTGACGGGTACTGCTGCATGGAACATGGTTGCCATTTCGCAGTACATCATCGGTGTGCAGCCGGACTTCGACGGCCTGCGTGTTGACCCGTCGATCCCGCACGAGTGGGACGGCTTCACCGCGACCAGAAAGTTCCGCGGCGCGACCTACCAGATCACCGTCAAGAACCCCGAGCATGTCTGCAAGGGCGTGAAGAAGCTGACGGTTGACGGCAAGGAGATCGAGGGCGTGATCGTTCCTGTCTTCGAGGGCGGCGAACACACAGTTGAGGTTCTGCTCGGCTGCTGATACAGCATATGACAAAGCGGCGGGAGGAATTCCCGCCGCTTTGCAGCTTTTTGAGACAGACGGACACTGAGGTGATTGAGATGAAACGAATCCTGAAATATATTTGCGCCTGGTTTGCGATGATGCTCGCAACGCTGATGATCGTCAATTTCGGCATCGTAAGGATGGCTGCCCGGAACATTCTGATTCCTGAACTGAGCGGCTACAACGAGAAGATGACATTCCCGCTGACTGAACCGAAGGATGCGGCAGAGGAAAAGAAGCAGGGCGGCATCATGTGGGTGCGCTCGCTTCTCTGCAACAGTGAATACAGCCAGGATCACGGCTTTCTCGCAAACTGGAATTTTTCCAATTATACGGTGCGCGAGAGCTATGTCTTTCTGAATCCGAAGGGTGTGCACGATTTCTCCTACGGCATCTTTGCCTATGCTTATCATACACCTGCTGAGGGGGAATCCGCTGCATCGCATCCGATCGGTCTGATTGACATCAGAGCGCTCTGCAAGCAGGAAGGCGCCGCGGCGCTTCTCGATGCCCTCAGTGCACATCCGGATGCTGCGGTGCATCTCGATTCATACAGTGTGCAGGGGCGCCTTGTGAAGCCCGCACGCATCACGCTGACAGAGGCGGAATCGGAAAAGGTGCTGTTCTCGCAGGATTTTGCTGCGGAGGGTGAGATCATCCCGGCGGCGGACGCGCTGCTCCTGAACAGCTATAACGAGGAGGACTTCGGCTCCGGCATAGTCGGAAAGCTCCGTCTTGGGATGCAGGACGAGCGTGAATGCGACAAAAAGGCGGCAGAGCTGGCGTCGAGATCCATGCAGGGGGAGACCCTCGGCGAGCAGGACCGATTCGGCTTCGGCAAATCTACCCACACTGCGGTGTATGATACAAAGGGTTATCGGATGATTTATTCCAGTGAAATGATCTTCTGGAAGTGTACGCTGTTTTACACGCTGACGATCGGCGCGGTCTTCACGCTGCTGCTGCTGACCGTGTTCCTCGTGCGCAGACATGATGCGCAGGCTGCCTGACTTTCCTGCGCTTTTCTGTGTGCCTGCGATACCTTATGAAACATGAAAGCCCCCGGGGTTCTTGAACCGGGGGCTTGCTTTATATACCGAAATCCGCGTAATCTGCGGCGGTGAAGCGGTGATAGGAAATGTGCATGCTGCCGTCCGGCTCCTCCTCCGCACGGATGCAGTAGCGGTATGCGTCCGGGACACCGCCCGGGAAAAAAGCCAGATAGTCAAACTCCTCGTCGCGGCTTTCTTCGATCACGGCATCTGCGGAAAACTGCCGGAATACGGCGAATACCTGCTCTGTTGTCACATCCGGTGCACGGAGCACAGCGAGCAGCGCCGCGAGAAATGTACTCGGCTCAATATTATCATGCACCCATTCCGCGCCCTCCTTCGGCACACGGATGCAGAAGCCGCCGTCGATCTGCCGAAGCTCCGGCGTGCCGAGACGCGGTGCTGCATATGCGGAGAACTCCGCGAGAATATCACGCATTTCCGGCGCACTTGCGTCTGTTTCAAGCAGATGCCGGAGCGAGGGGAGCATGTAGTTCAGGCTGATCGGCATCGGGCTGCCGGAGAGCTTTTGCTGTGCCTCAGAGATGTTGTCGCAGAGATTCTGTTCAAGTGCGGCGAAGTTCATGCGGTTGCCTCCTGCGGGTTACCAGTCCCTGCGGATCGCTGCTGCATCCATCGAGCGGAATTTCTTTGTCAGCAGCTTCATGCAGGGGAGATAGAGCAGATACACGATCACGGCGGCGGCGAGCGTCAGCAGGCAGGAGGGGAGCAGCACACGCTGCCAGAGCATCTCTCTGCCGTCCACGCGGAAAATGACCGCCGTGAGCAGATATGTGAGCCCTGCACGCAGAAAGGTGCAGAGCGCTGTCAGCCAGAAAAAATGAAAAAATCCCGGGCGCAGGAGCTGCGTGAACAGCAGCGTGACCGATGTGCAGAACAGCACCATGTAGATCGCATTTGCGCCGAGCACATTTCCGCAGGCAATGTCGATGCTAAGCCCTGCGATGACGCCTGCGAGCATGCTGAAATAGAAGTCCTCGCAGATCGCGATGCAGACTGCCGCGGGGATCACCCAGAGCGGCTGCACATTGCCGCCGAGCATCGGGGCGATGCAGAGCAGAAGCAGCAGAAGACTGATCAGCTTGCGGAAGAAATTGCGGCGGCTGACGCGGATCTCTGCGCGGGTGCGGTTCCGTGCCTTATGTTTCATCGGTGGTCTCACCCTTTCCGCCGAAATCGAGCAGCACGGTCACGGTCTCAAGCGCATGCAGATCGACTGCCGGTGCCACGGCTGCATAGGAAGCCAGCCCGTTTTCCTCGATGCCGACCTCGGTGACATAGCCGATCGGGAGACCGTAGGGGAGAAGCCCCGTCGTGCTTGCGGTGACCACGAGATCATGCTCCTTGACCTTTGTATCCTCGGCAAGATAGATCATCTTCGTCTTGTCCTCTGCCGCATAGCGGAGCGTGCCCTCAATGATGCCGCTTTCGCCTACCTCCAGCACCTGTGCGCCGACGGAGAGCTCCGGCGAGAGGATTGTCGTGACGGTCGCATAATGTCCGCTGAGCTCCGTGACCACGCCGATCATGCCCTGCGAGCAGATGACGGGCGCATTCAGCGGGATGCCGTCTTCCTCACCCTGATCTATGAGAAATGTGCCGGTGAGATCGTTTGTGACAGGGAGGATTGCCTTACAGGGCTCGCTCAGGACATAGTCACTGTGCTTTTCCTTGATGCCGAGCTGATCGCGCAGGGCATCGCGCTCGGCAACGGCGTCGTCATAGCCGATGAGCTTCTCGTTCATATCGGCGAGCTGCGCACGCAGGCGGGCGTTGTCCTCCTTGTAGGCTTTCGCTTCAAAATAGGTATCGAGCTTGTCGCTGACCTTGCCTGAGATTGCAGCGGAAAACTGCCGCACAGGACGCACGGCAGCCTGGAATCCGCGGGTGAACAGGTCTGTGCGGACACCCTGCTTCAGCGAATAGAGCAAAATGCCGGTCAGGAGTGCCAGCACGCACAGCAGCACGCGGAACTTTGCGCTGCGGAAAAACTGGTTGAGATTCATGTTTGCTGCTCCTTCATTTTACACGATGCTGCGTGTCTTTTGCGGAGACGCGGCGCTTTGTTTCTATGCCGCTCACTCCTCCATGACGATCTGCGGATGCGCTTCTTTGATATGCTTTTTCAGGCAGGAGAAGGATTCCGCACTGATGTTATGCTCGAGCTTGCAGGCATCCTCTGCCGCAACCTCCGGCGACACACCGATGTCGATGAGCCACTGTGTCAGGACGCGATGGCGTTCATAGATGCGCTCGGCGACCTCTTTGCCGGTCTCCGTGAGGGTGATATTTCCGTCGTCACCGACGAGAATAAAGCCGCCGTCCCGCAGGATGCCCATTGCGCGGCTGACGCTCGGCTTCGAGACATCAAGGCTGTGTGCGATATCAACTGCGCGGACAAAATTCTGCTTCAGATGCAGCATGTGGATCATCTCAAGATAGTCTTCGCCGGATTCATAGATCTTTGCCATAATGATTCTCCTTTGTATTCGGTGCGGGAATGATCTCCGTGACCGTCAGGGTATCACCGCTGACACGGAAGTGCATATCGAAGCCTGCGAATTGCAGACCGTACTGTCTCTGCGGATCGTCCGCATATCCGGGACGCGGATCCTGCGCGAGCAGTTCACACGCAGCTTCGCGCTTATCCTGCGGAAGCTGAGAAAGCATCGCCTCCGGGAAAATGACGCGGAGCAGATGCTGCTTTGTCGATGCCGTGTAGCCCTCTGCTGCCTCCGGTTTGCAGTCGGCGAGCGGGATATAGGGCTTGATGTCGTAGATGGGCGTGCCGTCCAGCAGGTCTATGCCGGAGACGGTAATTGTCATCGGCTGCCGGTCGGTATGGATCGCCTCGAGCTTTACGCAGGAGAGCCCCAGCGGGTTCGGGCGGAAGGGGGATCTTGACGCAAACACGCCGATGCGCGTATTGCCGCCGAGCCGGGGCGGGCGCACCGTTGCAGACCAGCCCTTGCCCTCCTCCTTCTGCGAAGCGGAGAAGCCCCAGATCAGCCAGACATGCGAAAAGGCGTCGAGCCCCCGGAGCGCAGCCGTCTGCGAAAAGGCGGGCAGAAATTCAATCTCACCCCTGAGCGCGGGCACCAGACCGCTCTGGCGCGGAATGCCGAATTTATCGGGCAGATCCGTGCGGATATAGGCGATCGGCAGGATCTCCATACTGTCTCCTCCTGCATATGGAAGCGCCGATTTCTGCGCAGAAACCGGCGCTCAATTTAGTCATACATGTATTCCTTGCGGGCATAATAGGCGTTCAGCTTGTCGCTCACCGACATGACGACCGTGACGGCGATGCTGCCGATGATCGCAAGCAGATAGAGCACGACGGTGAAGCCCCAGCCCTCCGTGCCGTTTTTCTGGAAGAGCAGCACAGCGCCCGGGATCAGAAGCAGGAAGGCGGACAGGCCGAACATGAAGGACGCAAAGCCCTTGAACTGCTGCACTCTGAGCACAATGGTGATTGCCAGCGCGATCAGGATGATGCCGCCGATAAGATAGAATTTATCGGCGAGCGAGAAGAACATGTTTGTCTCAAAATCCTCCGGGTAGGGACGCATGGAGAAGAATGCCATGCAGGCGCCTGCGATGACGCCGATGACAGTCAGGATGATTGACACAGGGAAACCGGCAGTTGCGAGATCGGCAAGCTGCTGCTGACGGAGCTGTTCCATCTGCTGGCGGGCACGCTTCTGTTCATCCTCGCTCTTGGGGCCGGAATCAAGACTTGCAGCAGCAGATTTGACAGCCTGCTTCTTTGCCGCCTCAAGATCCTCTGCATTGAACACCGGCTTGCGCTCGGGCTCGGGCGGTGCTTCTTCGAGCAGGGCGCTCGCATCGACCTGACGCAGCTCCTCATGCTTCGGTTTTTCCTGCGGGGTATAGGTCTCAGGCTCTTCCTGCAAAAGTGCGGCTGCGGCAGCCTTCTGTGCGGCAGCCTGTGCAGCCATTGCCGCCTGCTGCTCTGCAAGGCGCTGGCGCTCGATGTATTCCTGCTGGAGCGCTTCGATCTCCTCGGGCGTGTAAGCCGGCTGACCCTGCGCGGCGCGCTGCTGCTGGAGCGTAGCGATCTGTTCATCCGTCAGGCGCTGATAGCGCGACTGCGGCTGCTGCGGTCTCTGCGATGCACCGCCCATATCATCGAGCAGCGGTGCGGAAGCCCCTGCAAGGCGCGGGTCGGGTGCGCCGGGGGCTGCTTTCTTGCGGGGATCGTCATATGTCATATCGCCCAGAAGCTGAGCCTCAAGATTCTTCTGATCGTCCATAGCGGATGACTCCTTTGTTATTCCAGAATCGCGGTCTGCGGCAGTGTGCAGAATCGCTGATACCATTATACCAGAATTCACAGAAAAATGCAAGCGCAATTTGAAATTTTATGTCAGCTCCCGCCGCGTTCGCTTCTTGACAGAAAATTGCCGTTGTGATATAATCATATATGTATGGATGTTTGCATGAAACGGAAAGGAAAGTGGTGTTATGAGGAAGAAAGATCTGGCGTTTGACAATGCGAAGTATCTGAAATTGCAGTCAGAGCATATCCGCGAGCGCATTGCGCAGTTCGGCGGCAGACTGTATCTCGAATTCGGCGGAAAGCTCTATGATGATTTCCATGCCTCGCGTGTGCTCCCCGGGTTCCAGCCCGACAGCAAGCTCAGAATGCTCCTGCAAATGAAGAAGGATGTGGAGGTCGTCATTGCGATCAATGCAAGCGACATTGAGCAGAACCGCATCCGCGCCGATTACGGCATTACCTATGATACCGATGTGCTGCGCCTCATCGGGCTCTTCCGCAAGAAGGGGCTCTATGTCGGCAGCGTGGTCATGACCCGCTATACGGGCGAGCCGGCGGCTGATAAATTCCAGAAGCGGCTTGAATCGCTCGGCATCCGTGTCTACCGGCACTATCCGATCGAAGGCTATCCCTCCAATCTGCCGCTGATCCTCTCGGAGGACGGCTTCGGCAGAAATGAGTATATTGAAGTGACAAGAAAGCTCGTCGTTGTCACGGCGCCCGGCCCCGGCAGCGGCAAGATGGCTGTCTGTCTCTCACAGATCTATCAGGAGCATCAGCGCGGCAATGAGGCAGGCTATGCGAAGTTCGAGACCTTCCCGATCTGGAACCTGCCGCTCAAGCACCCGGTCAATGTTGCCTATGAAGCAGCGACCGCCGATCTCAACGATGTGAACATGATCGACCCGTTCCATCTTGAGGCGCACGGCGTCACGACGGTGAACTACAACCGCGATGTTGAGGTGTTCCCGGTGCTGCGTGCGATGTTTGATCAGATCTACGGCACCTCGCCGTATCAGTCGCCGACTGACATGGGCGTCAATATGGCAGGCTTCTGCATTGTGAATGATGAAGCGGCATGCGCGGCAGCACGGCAGGAGATCATCCGCCGCTATTTCAATGAGCGCTGCGGCCTCCGTCAGGGCAAATCCGATGCAGAGATTGTGCGCAAGCTCGAGCTGCTGATGCAGCAGGCACATCTCACGGAGGAGGAGCGTCCGGTCATCGCAAAGGCACGCGAGATTGCGGAGAAGACCGGCGAGCCCGCAGCGGCGATCCGTCTCCCGAACGGCAGGCTCGTCACCGGCAAGACCTCGGATCTGATGGGTCCCTGCTCGACAATGCTGCTGAATGCGCTGAAAACCCTCGGCAGGATCAATGACGATATTCTGCTGCTGAGCCCGACCGTCATTGAGCCGATCCAGCATTTGAAGGTCGATCATCTCGGGAATGAAAACCCGCGCCTGCACACCGATGAAACGCTGGTGGCGCTCTCCATCTCCGCGGCGACCAACCCGACCGCAGAGCGTGCCATGACACAGCTTGCAAAGCTCCGCGGCTGTGAGATGCACTCGACTGTCATTCTCTCGCAGGTCGATGAGCGCACGCTGAAACGCCTCGGTATCAATGTCACCTGCGACCCGCAGTTCCAGAGCAACAGACTGTATCAGAAGTGAAAAAAGGTGCCCCTTTGCGAGGAATTTAGAATGGGGCTCCACCCCATACCCCGCCGGGGACAGCGGTCCCCGGACCCCGTTTTTGTTAGTGGTGATTTGATATGGCTGAAGTTACAATCGAGTTTGAAGGAAAAACCTACACGCGGCAGAAGTATTATTGGGTTGATGCACAGCATCAACAAGCACCGGCACAGGGTGAGATAGACAGAAAATATTATAAACAGTTTCTTGATGAGACGCATTCTGTGCAGGAGTATATTGATCTTGCTGGAGAATTCAGGCAAAACGGATCACTTGGTTATGCAGCAAAGTGTTTTCAATATGTATTGGAACATGGCACGACCGAAGAATGCAGAATCTATTATCCGTGCCTGACATCTTTGTATCGAGAGATGAATCAACCGCAAAAGGCTGTCGATCTTGAACCGATCATGGAACAGAGAGGTGCGTTGACACATGTTGCATTGACTTCGATTGCGGCTGCCTATTGTGATTTGGGAAATCTGAATGAAGCGAAAAAATGTGCAAATCGTGCAATGGCAATGAATCATGGTACAGCAGACCAAGAACTGATAGCAGTATTTGCACGAATAAAAAAAGATAAATAAACACACCACAGGCAGTGCATCGGAAACATGTACTGCCTTCTGTGTATCGGAGGAGGTGCGGCGGTGGCGGCACAGAAACGGATCGTCTGGCTGGATGCGGCGAAGGGCTTTGCGATTCTTCTGGTTGTTGCGGGGCATGTGTTCAGCGGCGACCTGCACGCCGGGATGTTCCCGCAGCAGGCGGCAGCGCTGGATCTCATCTGCCGCGTGATCTATGCCTTCCATATGCCGCTGTTCTTTCTGCTCAGCGGCTATGTGTATCAGACGGCTTATTTCGGCGGGGAGCACAGACACAAGGCACGTCGCCTGCAAACACTGAATCTCGCAGCGGTGTTTCTTCTGTTCAGCGTGGGCTTTGGGCTCTGCAAGGTGCTGCTGCGGCGCTATACCAATGCGGATGTGACGCTCGCGGATGTGGCGCTTGTCTGGCTGAAACCGATCCCGCCGTACTGGTATCTCTATGTGCTGTGCATCTGCTGCATGCTCTTTGCGCCGGATTTCCTGCGGAAAAAGCCGTATCTGACGCTCGGTGTCTGCATTCTGCTCGGGCAGCTCGGGGCACTGCTCCCGGTGCGCATCGGGGAATATTTTGCACTGGCGCAGCTGCTTTCGCATCTGCCGTATTTCTGGCTGGGCGTGCTGCTCTGCGAGGGGAAATGCGATGTGCTTCTGCGGATGCCTGTGCTTGCTGCGGGGGCGCTGCTGAGCGGGCTGCTGACGGTGCTGCTCCGGAATACACCGGGCGCATATCAGCGTATTCCGGTCTGCAATCTGCTGATCGCATGCGGCATCGCAATGCCTGTTTTCGCACTGTTCCGGCGGCTTGCTGTGCGGGAAGGGCGTCTGCTGACACGGCTTTTCTGTTTGCTCGGCAGGCATTCGCTTGAGATCTTCCTGCTGCACAGTGTGTTCACGGCTGGCTGCCGCGTGCTCCTGCCGCTGCTCGGCATCACGGGCTGTGCGGCGGCGATTCTCTGCAATGTGCTGCTCAGCACGGCGGTCTCGCTCGGGCTTGCAGTCTTCTGTCAGAAAATGGGCATCCGGGAGATGATCTTTCAGCCGGTAAAATATTCATATCGGAAACGGAAACAATAACAGGGCAGTGCATGTTGTGTGCGCTGCCCTTGTTATATCGCATTGGAATTGTGCGATCTGCCGAAAATTGAAATATCACTTGACATTTGCATGTCAGCAGTGTATAATTCAATTAAGCTCAATCGAATTGAGCACAAAATAATTGAACGGAGGGAACTCATATGAGCATCTATGATCTCACAGTGAAAGACGCAAAGGGGAATGACGTATCTCTTGCAGAGTACAAGGGCAAGGTCCTTCTGATCGTGAATACCGCGACCGGCTGCGGCTTCACTCCGCAGTATGACGGACTTCAGGATCTCTATGAGGCGTATGCCGCGCAGGGCTTCGAGATCCTCGATTTCCCCTGCAACCAGTTCGGCAATCAGGCACCCGGCACCGAGGAGGAGATCGTCAGCTTCTGCACCGGCAGATTCGGCATCACCTTCCGGCAGTTTGCAAAGATCGACGTCAACGGCGAGAATGCGTCGCCGCTCTTCACTCTGCTGAAAGCGGAATCGCCCGAGGAGACTGTCGAAGGCATGAAGGACAGGATCACGATGAAGGCAATCGAAAAGCTCAGCAAGACGGCAAAGGAGCCGAACGACATCAAGTGGAATTTCACCAAGTTCCTCGTGGACAGGGAAGGAAAGGTCGTTGCACGCTTTGCACCGACCGAAGCACCGAAGGAAATTGAAGATAAGATCAAGGGGCTGTTATAATGGATTATGTATATCAGACGGAAATGGTCTGCGCACAGGAGATTCATTTCCATATCGAGGATGATGTGGTCACGAATATCGTGTTCACAGGCGGCTGCAACGGCAATCTGAAAGCGATCGGCAAGCTGGTCGACGGCTGGACGGTCTCGCAGATCGAGGAGAAGCTCCGCGGCAACACCTGCGGCAGACGCCCGACCTCCTGTGCCGATCAGCTCGCAAAGGCTGTCCGTGCAGCGTATAACGAAATACACGGGATCGGAGCGTAAGCATGAACGGGATGCAGCTGGAGACATATCTTGCGAACGGCGTGGAGAATACCGTAAAGGAGATTCTCCGCGCCTCCCTGAAAAATCCGAAGGAAAGTGCTTTCATGCTGAAATATGCGGCACACAGCAAAACGGCATCGAAGCGCCGCAGCAAGGCTGCCGAGGACGGGCTCCATATCCCGCCGTTCCTCATTTGCAGCATCACAAGCCGCTGCAATCTGCACTGTGCCGGCTGCTATGCGCGTGCGAATCACAGCTGCCATGAGGGCGGCACCGAGGGGCAGCTCACGGCGGCGGAATGGGAAAAGGTCTTTCGTGACGCGGAATCGCTCGGCATCGGATTTATCCTGCTGGCGGGCGGTGAGCCGATGCTCCGCCGCGATGTGATCGAAGCGGCTGCAAGGATCCCGGAGATTCTGTTCCCGATCTTCACAAACGGCACGATGATCGACGCGGCATATCTCTCGCTCTTTGACAGGGCGCGGAATCTGCTGCCTGTGCTGAGCATCGAGGGCGACATGCAGCGCACCGATTCAAGGCGCGGCGCGGGCGTTTATGAGACACTGACCGCGAAAATGCGCGATATGCGCGAAAACGGCATTCTGTTCGGCGCATCCGTCACGGTGACAAAGCAGAACGCAGACGAGGTCACAGGTGACGCATTTGTGCGCACGCTGAAAGAAAGCGGCTGCAAGGCGGTTTTCTATGTGGAATATGTGCCGGTCGGCGGGGCGGGGGATACCCTTGCGCCGGATGACGAAACCCGCGGCCGGACGGCAGAGCGGGTCGCGGTGCTGCGCGAGCAGTACCCTGAGATCGTTTTTCTCTGCTTCCCCGGCGATGAACGTGCATCGGGCGGCTGCCTTGCTGCCGGGCGCGGCTTCTTCCATATCAACGCAAACGGCGGCGCTGAGCCCTGCCCCTTCTCGCCCTATTCTGACAGCAATGTGCGGACGCATTCGCTCAGCGAGGTCATGCAGTCCAAGCTGTTTACGGCACTGCGGTCAGGCGGCATGCTGACGGAATATCACGAGGGCGGCTGCGTGCTCTTTGCGCAGAAGGAGACCGTGGAGCAGCTCTTGCAGAATGTGTAATGTGACAGGAGAACGGAAATGTCTGACAAAAACTATGATACCCTGCGGCTGGAAAACCAGCTCTGCTTCCCGCTTTACGCCTGCTCGCGCGAGGTGATCAAGCGCTACCGCCCCTATCTCGATGCGGTCGGGCTCACTTACACGCAGTATGTCGCGATGATGGTGCTCTGGGCGGAGAAGACGGTCAGCGTCAAGGCGCTCGGCGAGAAGCTCTATCTCGATTCCGGCACACTGACGCCTGTGCTGAAAAGTCTGGAGGCGAAGGGATACATCACCCGCACGCGCAGCACGGAGGATGAGCGCGTGCTGCTGGCATCGCTGACGGAGAAAGGCATGCACCTGCGCGACGAGGCGGAGAACATTCCGCAGCAGATCGGCACCTGCATCCGGCTGACGCCCGAGGAAGCGATGACGCTCTACCGGCTGCTGTATAAGCTGCTGGGCACTCTGGAATAACGCACACAGCTCCCGGTACACGAAGCACCTGGGGCTGTCAGCTTGCCGAAAATGCTCCGTGAAGCCACTGAACCTATGAGTAAAGTTTCGGTCAAGCCTTTTCAAAGGCTTGCGAGAGTCCAGAGGCGAGCAGCCTCTGGTCGCCCTCCGCAGAGGGCGAAATCCCCTGACTTTAGGAGCTCCGCAAGGGTGAATCTCAAAAAGCATCCAGTGGATGGTTTTTGAGAGAGGGGAGCCCTGCGATAGAGGGCTCCCCTAGGCGAATCGCCCTGCGATTCGCGATCTCTGGACTTTATCGACAGACTGACAGCCCCCGGTACACGAAGCACCGGGGGCTGGTTTATGTCCATATTCAGTTCGACTTCGGAATGCGGGCGATGATTCTGCCTGCGAAATCATTGAAGTTCTGCGTCTGGAGAATGACGCGGCCGGGTCCTGTCAGCCTTGTGAGGAACAGCCCTTCGCCGCCGAGCAGGATATTGCCGAGCCCCTTGACCGTCTCGATCTCATACTGCACATTCGGATCAAAGGCGACCACATTGCCGGTATCGACCTTCAGCACCTCGCCTGCGCGGAGATCATACTGCACAATATCGCCGTCCACCTCAAGGAACGCCATGCCTGTGCCGGAGAGCTTTTGCAGGACAAAGCCCTCGCCGCCGAAGAAGCCGGCGCTGAGCTTTTTCGTCAGGGTAATATCCAGCTGCACCGACTGCTCTGCGCAGAGGAATGCGCCCTTCTGCACGATCAGCGGGGTCGTGCCGACATCGACCGGGACAATGGAGCCCGGCACCGTCGAGCCGAACGCAATGCGCACATTGTCCTGCTCTGCGGTGTAGTTTGCCATGAAGATAGATTCACCTGAGAGAAGCCGCCCGAGGCTCTTTGCGATGCCGCCGCGTGCGTTGGTCTTCATCGAGATGCCTTCGGTCTCCCAGATCATGCCGCCCGACTGCGTGAACATGCTTTCGCCGCGCATGAGCGTACATTCGACGGCAGGCACCGTCTGTCCGATGATCTGATATTGCATATGTATCATCCTTTCGTTATGAAAATATGGGGAAGGTGCTGATTCTATTATACAGAATCTTTCATAAAAATGCAAGCGGTTTTGTAAAAAATATTTTTGCGGCGGCGAAAACAGCAAGAGAGCTCCCGATTGTCGGAAGCTCTCTTTGCATATACCTCTTACTCCACCGTGCGGATGCGGTCAACCAGAGTCTCACGCTGCATTCTGCGGAGCGGGAAGACCGATGCCGCCAGCGCTGCGACGAACGCTGCACCCGTTGCGAGGAGAATGCGCGGGACGGATGAGAAGATGCCGACATTGCCGCGGACAACTTCCTCCGCCTCCAGTGTCAGGACATCATGGAGGAAGACATGTGTACCCCATGTTGCCAGCGCGCAGAGCACGATCGCCGCGACGCACGCGATGATGACAAACTGTGCGCATTCGATGATGGTCATGCCGTAAAGCTGTCCGTCCGTCATGCCGACGCACTGCATGGATGCCAGCTCGCTTTTACGGTTCAGGATGCCGGTCGAAACGATGTTGACCATGTTGATGATCGCGATGACCGCAAACATGATGATGAAGAATGTGCCGCCGATCTTGATTGCACCGAGCACGGAGCGGATCTGGCGCATCATGGAGAAATGGTCCTCATAGTTCGTGAATTCCCTGCTGTTTGTCTTGAAGAACTGAACCGCTGCCTGATAGTCGTCATCGGAGACAAGGCGGGTGGACATCATGACGGTTTTGCCCATATCGCCGAACCACGCCTGATCCTCGTTTTCATATTTTGAGACCGGCGCGACCAGGTTGAGCGCCATATTGTTGGTGAGGATATTGTCGGACTTCAGGCAGGAGAGAATCTTCACAGTGCGGTCGGTCTCCGTATAGTTGCAGTAGACCTTTGCGAAGATGTCTTCATTTCCTGTTTCATCATCCGAAAGGTCAAAGGAGCCGACGCTGTCTGTCCGCTTGTAGCCCCCCGTGCGGGTGATCGTATCATTTTCAACCATTTCCTGCAATTCGTCCTCGGTGTATTTGGCAAGCTCCTCTTCCGGGATCGCCGTCAGGCACCGGGTGCGGAGCTGCGCGCTCTGTTTGTCTGCGGAGAGTGCATTCTCGCTGCCGTTGATCGCAACATAGCCGCCTGCTTTTTCAAATTCCGCATAGGTCATCGGCGCCTCAAGGTCATCTGCGGAGAAAAGTCTGTTCCAGGCGTGCTCGTTGACATAGAGAATCTGTACCCCTTCGTCATTCACGGTTTTGGAACTGGTACGGAAATAGAAATCGGTGTCAGTCAGGACGGGGCTTTCTTCGAGCAGCCTGTAGCCCTCCTGATAGCCGAACGGCTCCCCGACATATTCCATGCGGGCGAACGAGAAATCATAGTTCATCGGTCCGATGTAATCAAATACCACGATCGTCGATTCCAGCGCTTTCGTGAAATTATCGACCAGCACGGAGAACATGCCGAACATTGCGATGGAAAGCGTCAGGGAGAGCACAGTGACAATAAAGCGCTTCGGCTGGCGTCTTGCATTGCGGGAAGCGAGCTTGCCCTCCCAGCCGAAGAGCAGCCCGAAGACCGAGTGCTTCTTGACCTTCTTGATTGTGTTGCTGCGGTTGCTGATCGCCTGAATGGGCGTCATGCGGATGACGCGTGTGCCGGTGCCGAGCGCCGAGAGGAACACCCAGATAAAGCCGACCGCGGCACAGATGATCAGCGGGACAGGCTGGATCTCATAGTGCAGGAGCGAGAGTGCCTTTTCCTCGCTGGTGAAGAATGCGTCGATGATGCCGCTGTAAAGGATCACGCGGAAGAGCCCGTAGCCGAGCAGAAGCCCGAGCCCGATGCCGACCGGCACGCCGATCACGGAAAGCAGCAGACCCTCGCGGACGATGATGCCGCGGATCTGGTTCGGGGTCGCGCCGACAGACTGCAAAACGCCGAACTGCCGCTCGCGCTCCTTCGAGGAGACCTCAAACGCCGTGTCGATGACCAGACGCAGGATCAGCGCAAGAATGATGAGATAGATCGCGTAGCCCGCGTAGGAGATGACCGCGTGAAAATCGGCATCCTCGTCGATGCGGTCATAGTCCATCAGAGTGCGGTTGATATTTACACGGCCATAGCCATAGAAGTCATCGTGGCCGATCGCTTCGCACATCTTATTATAATAGGATGCGATGTCGCCGATGCCCTTTTCCAGCGTGACATTGACGGTGTGCACCGGGGTCTTGCTTCCGTTTTCATCCTCAATCTCATAGTCGGCAATGACCTTGACTTCCTTGACATGCGAATAGCTTTTCAGCTTGTCAACGGCGGCATCCGGCACATCAATCATCTGGATGTGATAGGGGCGCACATCGCGCTCTCTCGAAGCCATGCAGCTCGTGAGTGTGGTGAAGCAGGTCATGAGCACCGTCATCATGGCAAGGGCTGCGATGATGCTGCAAACCGTCAGCAGCGAGTGCCGCTTCTGCGTTTTGATATAGCGGCGGGCAAGCAAAGATTCAAACTGCATGTTGCCCTCCTTATGCTTCCTCTGCCGCTGCCGGTGTGTTCATGGTGTCGCTGACAATCTTGCCGTCAGAGAAGCTGATGATTCTGTCACACTGGAGCGCGATGTTTTCGTCATGCGTAATGATGATCATGGTCTGGTTGAATTCGCGGTTTGATTTGCGGAGCAGCGCGATGATCTCGGCGCTGTTCTTGCTGTCGAGGTTGCCGGTCGGCTCATCCGCGAGGATGACGCCCGGGGAGGTAAAGAGCGCTCTGCCGATCGAGACGCGCTGCTGCTGACCGCCGGAGAGCTGCGAGGGAAGATGCTTTCTGCGGTCACTGAGTTCGAGCAGCTTCAGAAGATCGTCGAGCTGCTTCTGATCGGGCTTCCTGCCGTCCATGATCATCGGCAGGGTGATGTTCTCCTCCGCGTTCAGCACGGGAATGAGGTTGTAGAACTGATAGATCAGCCCGACCTGACGGCGGCGGAAGATCGCGAGATTCTTGTTGTTCTGCTTGTAGACATCCTGACCGTCGAGCAGCACGGTGCCGGAGGTGGGTCTGTCCACGCCGCCGAGAATATGCAGCAGCGTCGATTTGCCGGAGCCGCTGGGGCCGATGACGGCAAGCATCTGTCCTTTCGGTACGGTAAAGGAAACATCGTCGAGTGCGCGCACTTCGTTCTCGCCCTTTCCGTAAATTTTGCAGAGATGATCAATTTTCAGCAGTTCCATAACGGAGCCCTCCTTGTTTTTGTTGTTTCTATTATAACATAACCGAATCAAAAAAGTGTGAATGCAAAATAACTAAATAGTCACTTTCGGGTCATAAAAATGGATTTTGTTGCAAAATGAGCGGAATTGTGCTATAATATATGAAACAGGAATACGATTTTCGGAGGATACGGACATGCTGCGTGTACTGCTGGTCGAGGATGATGAACAGCTCGGCGAAAACCTGATGACCTTTCTCGAATCGGAACACTATGAGACCGTGCATGCGCTCGGGCAGACCGATGCGCTGGCGGCATTTTCACGCGGGAAATATGACTGCGTGCTGCTCGATCTCTCCCTGCGCGACGGCGACGGCTTTGCAGTCTGTTCGGCGATCCGTGCGCAGTCGCAGGTGCCGGTCATTTTCCTGACAGCGTCAGCGGATGAGGCATGCACCGTTGCGGGATTTGAGCTCGGCGCGGATGACTACATCAGCAAGCCCTTCCGCCCCAGAGAGCTCATTGCCCGCATGAAAAACGCGATCCGCCGCACGGGTGTGCAGTCACAGCTTCTGCAATGCGGCGATGTCGTGCTCGACCAGTCACGCGGCACCGTGAGCCGGGCGGGGGAGGAGATCTTCCTCTCGGCACTGGAATACCGCCTGCTGCTCGTGCTCTTCACGAACAAGGAAACGCTGATGACGCGGGAGCAGCTCATCGACGAAATGTGGGCGGCTTCGAGCGAATTTGTCTCCGGCAATACGCTGAATGTCTATATCAAGCGGCTGCGCGAAAAGATCGAGGATGACCCGCAGGAGCCGCGCATCCTGAAGACCGTGCGCGGTGTCGGCTACAAGGCGGTGGAGCCATGAGCTTCCTGCGCGACAGCCGTGTCGCAGCGGCAGTCTGGGTGCATCTTCTCGTGACGGCGGCGGGCGCTGTGCTCTGCTGTTATTTCAGCATCCCCGCAGCAGTGATCCTGTGTGTGTGCGCGCTGGCGGCGCTGGCGGTGCATCTGCTGACCTATTATAAGCATGCGCAGAAGATCTCCGCACTCTGCGATGAGATCGACCGCCTGCTGCACGGCGCCGACCGCATTGCGCTTGACAGCTTTCAGGAGGGCGAACTCAGTATCCTTGCAACAGAGATTCGCAAGCTGACAGTGCGCCTGCGCGAGCAGAATGCCAGTCTTGCGGCGGAGAAGCAGCTTCTCAAGGAGTCGCTTGAGGATATTTCCCATCAGCTCCGCACGCCGCTCACCTCGATGATGCTGATTCTCACGCTGATGCGCCGCCCCGACCGCACAAAGGAGCAGCAGCGCGAAGCCATGCAGGAGCTCCTGACGCTCCTCACGCGGATGCAGTGGCTCATCGAAACGCTGCTTTCGCTCTCGCGTCTGGAGGCGGGTGCCGTGAAGCTCCGGCGGGAAACGCTGTCCTGCCGGGCACTCGTGCGGGATGCGCTGGAGCCCCTCTCGATTTCGATGGAGCTCAAAGGCATCGGAATCTCCTGCGATTATGACGGCGAGCCGCAGCTTTCGGGCGATGCGCTCTACTGCACCGAGGCGCTGGAGAATATCCTCAAAAACTGCATGGAGCATACGCCGGAGGGCGGCAAAATCACTGTATCAGCTTCGGAAAATAATATCTTCACGCAGATTGTCATTACCGATTCCGGTTCCGGCATTTCTGCGGAGGATCTCCCGCATATCTTCGAGCGCTTCTACCGCGCCTCGGAATTTGCAAAGAACGGCTACGGCATCGGGCTTGCCTTTGCGCACAGGATCATCACGGAGCAGGGCGGCACGGTTGCCGTGCGGAATGCAAGGGCAGGCGGCGCCGAGTTCGATATCCGGTTCTATAAGACTGTGGTCTGATTCGTAAAGGAGAGCAATCAAATGTGTGAAGAGAACAGCGCAGGGGCACCTAGATCAGCGGGGTGCGATTTGTTTCGAGTGTGTTGCACAGTCGCCGTTGTCGTGCTTCATATAAGTGCGAGCTATTATAATTGGTATATGCACACGAATGAACGGAATATATTTTTGCTAATGCCTAGTGTTATGGGGAATTCTATTACACGATTTGCTGTGCCTGGCTTTTTGATGCTTACTGGCGCGTTCACCTTAAGAAACCGAGAAAATCGAGAGTGGAATAAATATTACATTAAAATATTTAAGAGAATTGGAGCGCATGCTGTAATCTTCTCGATTTTGTATTTACTTTATGACGAGGTGTTTGCTGTTGAAACATTGATGAAGCATAGGGGCGCTCCTGCAGTTCTGCTTAATCCGTTCCGTAAGCTTGTGAGTGGAGAGCCTTTTTATCATATGTGGTATTTATTCATGATGGTAGGTATATATGTCCTGATACCATTTCTGATCCGATTAAAAGAATTATTGGGCGAGCGGAGATTCTCTGTTGTGAGCTGGATCTATTTCCTTGTTTCCGTTCCGAGCGGACTGCATGATGATAATGACCTTCATTGGAGTGTCACAAAAACTGCGGCATATTTGGGATATGTGCTCATAGGATATCAGATTCAAAAAGCTGCCAAGCCGAATGCTGCAAAAAGTGCGTATATGATCTCCGCATCGGTTTTGTTGCTGCTGTTCTATTCGTGGCTGGCATACGAATATGCACTGATTGGAGAAATGATGAAAAACATAACCTTTATTCCGACTGTTGTATTGGCTTCGGTATGTGCCTTCTGCGGCTTTGCGAGTCTTCCGATCCGCCGCGCGCCGTTTAAATTGATATGCAGGTGCAGCTTTTTGATCTACCTGATACATGCTGGCGTATGGGATCTTATATATCGGCTGATCAAACCGTACGAGTATCATCCAATGTATATGATCCCCTTGTTCTCGATTGCTGTTTTGACTGTATCTGTTTTGCTTTCTATTCTATACAGCAAAATATGGGAATATATCAATCTTGAAAACAGGGCTTTTCATGCTGTGAAAAGAGTATTCAAACGAACAAAGCGCATCATAAGCAGGCTTCCTATACAACGGTAAACTATCTCGGAATTGCTTTTTTTTCGCATATATGGTATAATATTCCTGATCATACCAAAATGAAACGGAGAATCCGCATATGAAACTCAATCCTTCCCGCGGCGGCATCAACCGCAAGGCGCTTGTGCGCGGGCTGCTGCTCTGCTGCGCCTTCACGCTGCTGCTGTCCCTTGCCTTTTCCCTCTGGTTCAGCATGACGCGCAATGTCTCCTCTGTCATCAATCCGGAGGATATCGAAATGATCCAGCTTGAGGAGCCGAAGACAGGAGACCAAATCGCCGTCATGCACACCGATGCGGGCGATATGACCTATGTGCTCTATCCCGACTATGCGCCGGAAACCGTTGCAAACTTCTGCAAGCTCGCGGAATCGGGCTATTATGACGGCAGCTATGTCTTCCGCGTGGAGCCGGAGATCTTCTTCTCTGCCGGCGCGCCGAACAGCGACGGCACTGTGCCGAATCCCGATGCGGACAGCGAACGCATCCCGCGGGAGCTCTCCGCAAAGCTCTGGCCGCTCCGCGGTGCGCTCTGTGCGCTGACCACGAAAGCAGACGCTGGCTTCTTCCGCACGCTGACCGGCAGACAGCGCTATTACACCGGCAGCCGCTTCCTTGTCGCCGATACCATCGAGATGACCGACGAGATCCGTGAGGGACTTCTCTCGCAGACCGACAACGAATCGCAGGATCTGGTCGCAAACGCATTTCTCGAAAAAGGCGGCATTCCCAATTATTCCCAGCAGATTGCCGTGTTCGGACAGCTCATCGAAGGGTATGATATCCTTGACAGCATCACCGGCTCAGAACTCACCGGCAGCGAAAATGCCATGCGCCCGAAGGATGATATCCGCATTCTCAGCATCGAGATCGGGACATTTGGTGAAAAATAACACGGAAATTTGTTGCCGGAACCCGAAATTTTGAAAAAAAGATGACAGAATCATGAAAATCCGCTTTACAAATCCCGGAAAGTGTGTTATAATATCTGTAAATGTGCGGCAGTGTCGCCTCTGACGGCACAGCGCGCAGAAGGAGAACATATATGCGCAGAGCGATTCTTGCAAAAACAGCGTCTTTGATGCTGGGCAGTGTGCTCATCGTATGTTCACTGACCGCATGCGAACGCAAGAAGGTCGTGCTGGATGATGTGGACATCGTGAATTTTCAGGAGCCGAAGGCAGGCGACGAGGTTGCTGTCCTGACGGTCCGTGATATGGGCGATGTGACGATCCGGCTCTTCCCGGACAAGTCTCCGACCGGCGTCGAGAATTTCAAGAAGCTGATCGAAGCAGGCTACTACGACGACCTGATTTTCCACCGCGTGATCAAGGATTTCGTCATTCAGTCCGGTGACCCGAAAGGCGACGGCACCGGCGGCGATGACTGCTGGGGCAAGGGCGGTTTTACGCAGACCGTTTCTCCCGACCTCTGCCATGTGACCGGCGCGGTTGCCTATGCAACAGCAAAGGATCGGCTCAATAAGAGTCAGTTTTATATCGTCACAGGCGGCGAGGTCACAGAGGAGCACTTTGATATTCTCGCCGATCAGTACGGAAAAGGCTTTGGCGAATCTGTCAAGGAGCTCTATTACAAATGGGGCGGGCAGCCTGTTCTCGACAATGACTATGAGGTCTTCGGTCAGGTGATCGGCGGCATGGATATCTGCCTCCGGATCCAGAACGCTGAGACTGACGAAAACGATAAACCGAAATCACAGATCGCCATCGAAAAGGCGGTGATTGTGCCCTATGAGGGCGGCGCACAGTATCTCAACTGGCGCGGAGAATCCCCGGAGACGGAAAGCTCCGGCGAAGAAGGATGATGGTTAAGCCTTGGATACCAACGAGATAAATCGGCAGGCGGCAAAGATAAAAACAGCCGCAGCGCCGACTTCCATAGAACAAAAATGTGAGGAACAAGGAGAACAAACGGTGAGTACGACAACACAGTATCAATTTGTGATCCGCGGCGGCAGACCGCTTGTCGGCGAGGTCGAGATCAGCGGTGCAAAAAATGCAGTCGTGGCGATTCTGCCCGCAGTGATTCTTGCGGATGAACCGTGCATCATTGAAAATGTCCCGAATATCAGCGACGTTGAGATCAGCCTGCGCATCCTGACAGAGCTCGGTGCGAAGGTCGAGCGTCTCGCTGCCGATAAATACCGCATTGACGCGACCGGGATCCGCAGTGCATGCGTCCCTTATGAGAGCGCCAGAAAAATGCGTGCCTCCTATTATTTCATGGGTGCGCTGCTCGGACGCTTCGGCCATTCGCGTGTGTCGATGCCCGGCGGATGCCCGCTCGGTGACAGACCGATCGACCAGCATATCAAGGCGTTCAGAAAGCTGGGCGCTGTATGTAAGGTTGACAGAGGCATGGTCGATATCACCTCGGACGGTCTGAAGGGCAACCAGATCTTCTTTGATGTCGTGACCGTCGGCGCAACGATGAATGCCATCCTCGCGGCAGTCAAGGCTGAGGGTCTCACCGTGATTGAGAATGCTGCAAAGGAGCCGCATATCGTCGATCTTGCGAGCTTTTTGAATTCTATGGGCGCGGATATCATGGGTGCCGGCACCGACACCATCAAGATCCGCGGCGTCAAATATCTCCGCGGCACGAGTTATGCCGTCATCCCCGATCAGATCGAAGCGGGCACCTATATGGTCGCCGCTGCTGCAACGGGCGGCAATGTGCTTGTCAAGAACGTGATTCCGAAGCACCTCGAATCCATCATCAGCGTGATGGAGAAGATCGGCGTCAAGATCGAGCAGTTCGATGACAGCGTGCGTGTTTCCGTGGACGGTCCGCTGGTGAAGACCAGCATCAAGACCAGACCGCATCCCGGTTTCCCGACCGACATGCAGCCGCAGGTCTCCACGCTGCTCTGTCTCGCGGACGGCACCAGCATGATTAAGGAGGGCGTCTCCGAGCAGAGATTCCAGTATGTGGAGGAGCTCCGCAGAATGGGCGCCGATATTCAGGTGGACGGCAAGGTTGCCGTCATCGAGGGAACCGGTTCGCTGACCGGTGCGCCTGTCAAGGCATGTGACCTGAGAGCAGGTGCGGCGCTGATGATCGCAGGTCTTGCGGCAAGCGGCGTCACGACCATCGAGGATATTTATCACATTGAGCGCGGCTATTCCGAGATGGAGCAGAAGCTCCGTGCGCTCGGTGCAGAGATCACAAAGGAACCGGTCGCAGCGGTCAATCCCGTTCGCCGGCAGACGGAGCAGGATGCAGTCTGAGCTCCGACACTTGTATAAATGACAGCAGGGCGAAAGAAATTTCGCCCTGTTCTTGATTGAGGTGCAGCATGGCAAGACTCTATTCTCTGTTCAGCTCAAGCAAGGGCAATGCGACCTTTGTCGGCACGCCGGAGGGCGGCATTCTCATCGACTGCGGCGTCAGCACAAGACGCCTGACGCTCGCAATGGAGCGCTGCGGTCTGCCGATGGATGCGATCCGCGCGATCTTCATCACGCACGATCATTCCGACCACATCGAAGGGCTGAAGGTGCTGACCAAGAAATGCCGCGTGCCGGTCTATGCAGAGCCGGAAACGCGGAAGCATATCATGGAATGGGAGAAAATTGCGGACAACGATCTGATGCAGGATCTTGTGCAGGATGTGACAGTCTGCGGCATGAATGTCATGCCCTTTGCGACCTCACATGATACGGTGCAGAGCTGCGGCTTCCGCATCACGGCGGAGGACGGCACGGCATGTGCAGTCTGTACCGATCTCGGCACCGTGACGGATTCCGTGCATGAGGCGCTGACCGGCTGCCGGATGGTGCTGCTTGAAGCAAATTACGATGATGCGATGCTTTCGCATGGGTATTACCCGCCGGCGCTGAAAGCACGCATCCGCTCCGATCACGGGCATCTCTCGAATGTGCAGTGTGCGGAGGAGGCGAGACGGCTCGTGGAAACGGGCACGGTACATCTGCTGCTCGGGCACCTCAGTCAGGATAACAACACTCCGCAGAAAGCAGGCGCGGCAGTCGAAAACGCACTGTGCGGTCTGCGGCGCGGGCGGGATTATTTGCTCAATATTGCGAAGCCGGAAACAGACGGGGAGATGACAGTGTTTTGATGCAGATCCGATTGATCACGGTCGGCAGACTGAAGGAGAAATGGCTCCGCGAGGCCTACGCGGAATATGAGAAGCGCCTCGGGCGCTACTGCAAGCTGACGCTCGTTGAGCTCCCGGAGGCAAGACTGCCGGAATCGCCGTCGGATTCTGAGATCGCGGCGGCGCTTGAGACAGAGGGCAAGGCGATTTTACAGGCAGCGGGCGGCTGCCTCATAGCGATGTGCATTGAAGGAAAGGAACGCAGCAGCGAGGAATTTGCGGAGATGCTCAATCAGACAGCGATCCGCGGCGGCAGCACGGTCTCCTTTCTCATCGGCAGCAGCTTCGGGCTCAGCGATGCCGTCAAGCGGGCGGCACAGGAGCGCATTTCGCTCTCCCGCATGACCTTTACGCACCAGATTGCGCGTGTATTGCTCGCAGAACAGCTTTACCGTGCGTTTCAGATACAAACAGGCGGAAAATATCACAAATAAGGAGGAAACGGCTATGATGTATCCTGAGATCCAGACGGCTGCCGCAGAGCTCGCGGCGCTCGGCAAGCCGCTGCAGATCTATCTGATCAGCCACAAATCGAACCACACGACCGGAGCGCTCATCAGCTTTAAGCTCGCGCTGATTGTCCGCGATGAGACGCCGAATCTCTCAGAGCTGGAATGCTTCCTTTACAAGGGCGTGGACTGCGATTATCCCTATGATCTTGTGCTCTACCGCAAATCGGAATGGGACACGCTTTCAAAGGATCCGCAGACCTTTGCTTACGGGATCCGGGAAACGGGGTGCGTGCTGTATGGCTAGAGGTTATCGTGATTCTGACAGCCGCCGCTATTTCGACTGGCTCTATTATGCGGCGATTGACCTGCGTGCGGCAAAGCTGCTGCTGGATGATGACCGCTGTTTCAACTTGGTCGCGTTCCACTGTCAGCAGTGTGCGGAAAAGGCGTTCAAGGGCTATCTGCTCTGGCGGCGCCACCGGCTCTATGACGGGCACAACCTGCCGTGGCTCTGCAAGCAGGCGATGGCGGAGGATTCCCATTTTGAGGACAGACTCCAGCTTGCCAGTGACATCAACCACTACTACATTGAAGCGCGGTACCCTGCCGACTTCCTTTTGCAGCTCGACAGCGAATCAGCGACAGATCTGATCGTGCAGACAAGCGATCTTCTGACATTTGTGGACGGCCTTGTGAAATTCGATTTCCAGAGCTACCGCCAGAAGAAGATTCCGCCCGGGCAGAGGTGACATATGGAGCGGGAATACAAATGGAAGGCAAGCGCAGAGATACAGCGCAGAATGCGCGAAGATACGCAGATTGCAGACCTCTGCACCGCGTGCCGGGAGCTGCATATGCAGGCGGTCTACTATGAGACTGCCGACGGCATGCTCCGGCGGGAACAGGCGGCTCTGCGTCTGCGGCGCGAAAACGACAGCACGGTTTGCTGCATGAAAATGGGAAAGCGGACCGTCGGTACCTGCACGGTGCGGGAAGAATATGAGACAGAGGCGGCGGATATCCGCGACGGGCTCCGCAGACTGCCCGCAGCGGGCGCACCTGCTGCACTCTGTGAGGCACTGCTGCATGCAGAGCTCAGAGAGCTTGCACACAACGATTTTCACCGCACGGCGCTCACGCTGCAATTTGAATCGGACGGTGCAGTCTGTACCGCGGAGCTGGCACTGGACGGCGGTCAGCTCGGCAATGCGGACGCGGAGATCGCATTCACGGAGGCAGAGCTTGAGTATAAAGACGGCAGCACGGATGCATTTTGTGCGCTTGCTGCGCTGATCGCGGAACGATATGCGCTGGAGCCGCAGCCGCTTTCCAAGTTGGCGCGTGCAATTTCAGCCGGGAGATAAGAGAGGAACATTTGGGAGGAACCTATGAAAAAGAGCATGACACGCGGCGCTTCTGCCTGTCTGGCAGCGGTGACTGCGCTGCTGAGCTGCACGGGATGCAGTGCAGGCAAGCCGAAATATGACATCACACAGTATCAGGACACGACAGCGCGCAAGGAGTTCAATACATCGCTGGACTTCACGAAGAAAACCGCTGCCGCCGCCGGTGCGCCCGCCGATTTCAAGTGGGTCGGGCAGGCGGAGGACGGCAAATTCACCGGCAAGGTCTCCGAGGTCAATGTCGAATTCCCCGGTTTTGTCGGCAACAGCTATGTCGGCAATTTCACCTCGCCCGAGGATACGGTCATCTTCACAGTAGAGGTGCCCGCTGACGGCGTCTATAACCTTTCCTTTAACACCTGCGTCGGTTTCGCGGAAACGGACAAGATCAACCCGGTCACCGTGGACGGCAGCGCAGTCGGCTCGATCACGAGCGTGATGGGCAAGGAGTTTTCCGAGTCGCCGCTCGAAAATGTCTATCTGACGGCGGGCACGCATGAAATCGCAGCAGGCACCGAATGGGGCTATTACTTTGTCGATCAGCTGACGGTCACGGCGGGGGAGCCGATCTCTGACAGCGTTTACGAGGTCACGGCGGCGCTCTCCGATCCCGATGCGTTTGACAATTCCAAGCGGCTTTATAAGTTCCTGCGCGACTGCTACGGCAGATATACGATTACCGGGCAGTATTGCGACAAGGGCAAATTCGGCACTGAGATGAATCTCATTCACGAGGAAACAGGCGAGTATCCGGCGATTCTGGGGCTGGATATGATCGACTACACACCCTCCCGCGTGCAGTACGGCGGCGGCACGGGCAAGGCGGTCGATTACGCAAAGGATTTCTACCTGAACAGCGGCGGCATTGTCACGATGGCGTGGCACTGGAATGCACCGGATGCGTATCTGATCAATACCGGCGATCATCCGTGGTATTCCGGCTTCTATGCGGAGCACTGCACGCTCGACCTCGACAAGATCGCGGACGGCACAGATGCAGCCGGAAAGGATGCCCTGCTCGCCGACATCAAGGCGATTGCGGAGGCGATGGAGCCGCTCAGAGAAGCGCAGGTTCCTGTGCTCTGGCGGCCTCTGCATGAGGCGTCCGGCGGCTGGTTCTGGTGGGGCAACTGCAAGAAGGAATCCTATCTCTGGCTCTGGAATCTGGTCTACGATCAGATGGTCAATGTCTACGGGCTGCACAATCTGATCTGGGTATGGAACGGGCAGGACAAGGAATGGTATCCCGGCGACAAGACTGTGGACATTGTCGGCATGGATATCTATGCGGACAAGCATGCGTATGCCTCACAGAGCAGCACTTTCTCGGAGCTGACCGGCTGGAGCAGCGAGCGCAAGCTGATCGCACTCAGCGAGAACGGCGTTATGCCTGACCCGGAGCTGATTCAGCGCGACAACGCCGTCTGGAACTGGTTTGCGACATGGAGCGGCGAATTCGTGCAGGAATACACCCGCGCTACAGAAGCCTACACCGAGTTTGCGATGTGGGACAAGGTCTACCAGAGCGAGGACACGCTCACGCTCGATGAGCTGCCCTGCCTCTGGGATTACCCGATGGAATAACAGAAAGCGCCGGAGAATCTGCTTCTCCGGCGCTTTTATGATGATTGTATTTCAGTTGCGCGAGATGTCATAGAACCGGCGCTCGTTCGGGTAAGCATAGTTCAGTTCCTCAATGGCAGCCTTTTCCATGTAACCTTCGAGATCATCCGCATCGACGAATTTCTCGAGCTCCTCCTGCTCCTCCTTCGCGGCTTCGATTGCAGCCTCAAGCTCTGCCTGCTCCTGCCGCTTTTGCAGCAGGGTTGCCTGCGTTGAGACGAAGGATATGATGCATGCGACCACAAGACCGACGGCGACCACCTTTCCGGCGATCCACTCGATCACGGCATGCCTGCGGTATTTTGCGTTCTGACGGCGCGATCCCTTGTTTCGTTCCATTTGCTGTCTTCTCCCTTGGTGACCCGTTTTCTTCCGCGGCGGCGGGTCGGTTCGCTGCGGCTATTTGTACCTTTTATTTTAACACAATTTCAGCGCACGGTCAAGGGGTTTCGCCGATTTTTTCGGCGGGATCCGATTTTTTTGTATTTCTTACAAAAAGCCGTGCCGTTTTTTGCATAATTCGACCGAAGCTGTGCAGAATCCTGCCGAGCAACCGGCGGATCCCGCGCAGCAGCCGCATCCACACAGCCCCGACCGTCAGCAGCCAGAGTGCGAGCCCGAGCAGCGCCCCGAGCGCGTAATACCAGCGCAGGGCATCCTGCCCGAAGGCAGAGGCATATAGCTGGAGAGAAACGCAGAAGCACAATGCAAAAAACGTATCTTCGAGAAAAACGATGACCGGGTGATGCGGCAGCAGGGCACGAAGCGTGCGGAATAGGTCAAAGAGCATTCCGAGCGGCACACCGAGCAGGCAGCTCATGAGAAAGAGCCGCGCTTCCTCGGAGATCGGCACGGCAAATCCAGGCAGTTCGTTCATCGCAGGAGCCTCCGGATGATACCGTCGGGAGCTGTGCGCCCGCGGTCGCCGTAGCGAAGCGCCTGAATATCGCCGGTGACTGTCGCTTCGCCGCTTCCGATGCTGAGCGCGCCGAGCTGAAGCTCCCGCCCGAGAACGGTCAGCGTGCCGAGCTGCGTGTAAAGAATCACGGCGCGGTCGTCATAGCTGTCGATGCCCGTAACCCCGGATAATTGCAGGCGCTCCCTGTCACAAAGGAGCGCCTGATGTTTGCATTCCTGCTGTTCCATAGCGCCACCGCCTTTCCCTGCATTCTATGCGGCGGGGGCGGGGTTCATGCGTCAGAGGTCGATCAGCAGCTCCAGCGGGCAGTGATCGCTGCCCATTACATCTGCGTGGATGACCACATCCTGCACGCGCTCGGCGATGCGGTTGGAGACGATCCAGTAGTCGATGCGCCAGCCGACATTCTTCTCCCGCGCACGCCCCATGTAAGACCACCATGTGTAGGCATCCGTGCGGTCGGGATATTTGTATCGGAAGGCGTCGGTGAAGCCTGCTGCAAGCAGTTCGGTCATCTTGCCGCGCTCCTCGGGTGTGTAGCCCGCGTTGCCTTCGTTTGATTTCGCGTTTTTGAGGTCGATCGGCTGATGCGCGACATTGAGATCGCCGCAGTAGAGCACGGGCTTTTTCGCATCGAGCGCGAGCAGATGGGCGCGCAGAGCGTCCTCCCATTCCATGCGCAGCGGGATCCGTTCGAGGTCGCGGCGGACATTCGGCACATAGGCGTTGACGAGGAAGAAGCCCGGGTATTCGAGCGTCAGCACTCTGCCCTCGTTCGCGACACCGCCGGTCTCCATTTCCTTCGTGACGGCATCGGGCGCTTCCTTCGCAAAGACGGCAGTGCCGGAATAGCCGCGCTTTTCGGCGCTGTTCCAGAAGGCGTGTCTGCCCTCTGCGGTAAAGGCGAGCTGCGTGAGCTGATCCTCCTGCATCTTTGTCTCCTGAATGCAGAAGAAATCGGCGTCAATGCGGTCAAAAAAGTCCGCAAATCCTTTCTTTTCACAGGCTCTCAGCCCGTTGACATTCCATGTGACGGCGCGCATTTGGCACATCCTTTCAGTCGAAATATTTGGCTTCGGTAAACTGCACCTGCCCGGTGAACGGATTGAACAGAACATCCGAAACGCCGGACTTGCAGAAGAGGTATCGCTGCTTATAAAACAGCGGAATGAAGCAGTTGTCTGCGAGAATCTCCTCCTCTGCGCGGCGGTAGAGCTCCACGCAGTCCGCGAGATTTTTCTGCTCTGCGGCTTGCTCAAGCAGTGCGGTGACTGCCTCCTTGTGTGTGCAGCCTACTGCGGCATTGCCTAGCAGTGTACGGAATACAGACGATGCTTCGTAGTTTTCACCGGTGACGGCACAGAGTGCGATTGTGTAGTCACCCTTTGCGAGACGCTCTGTGTAATCTGCCTCGCTGACCTCCTCGATGCTGAGATGCAGCCCGAGCGTGCTGTTCAGCGATTGCAGCAGGTCGTGCAGCGGCGTATAATCCATCATGCCGGCGGGGGCGAGCACACGCGCCTCGTCCAGCTCCGCAAGATGCAGCGCACCGAGCCCTGTGCGCAGGGATTCCTGTGCCTTTGCCGCGTCAAACTGCGTATACAGTGCGTCGGAAATGAGCTCCCGGCAGCTCTTGTTTAGCAGCGTGACGGCTGGCGGCAGGATGCCGGATGCAGGCTGCACATCGCCTTTCTGCGGGATGCTGCTGCGGTCGATTGCGCAGGCGATTGCTTTGCGGATCTCAGAATTGCCGTACTGCGCCGCGGGATTGATGCAGAGCCCGAGCGTGATGCTGTAAGCGCCGACCGCCTGATACTTCGTATCATTGAGCCATGCGCTCTGTGTGCCGGCATAGCAGTCCGCGGAGCCGTTCACAAAGATATTCTCCGCATCTGCTTCAGTTTTCTCGATGAAGAAGCTGATTTCCGTCGGGTAGACCTTGTGATTCTTGTGATTGAGCGGATTGCGTACAAGCTGGATCACATTATACTTGCCGTAGGGGTCATAGAGCCAGCGCTGCATCGCAAAGCTGCCGTTTCCGATGATCGAATCCTCGTCTAGCCCGTAACGCCCCTTGGTCGCTTCAAAATAGGCGGCGGAGCAGGGGAGCGCAGCGGTGGTTGTCAGCAGGAGCGGGAAATTCGCATTCGGCGTGTCGAGCTGAATCTCCAGCTCGCGGTCGCTCTTGGCATAGACGCCGATCATCGAAGGATCCTGTGTCTCCCGGAGGATGGCTGCCGCATTCTTGATGCACGCAAATTCCTCGCGGTAGGGCGACTGATAGATCGGATCGAACATGCGCTGGAATGCGAACACAAAATCCATCGCGGTGACTGCGGTTTCCGCTTCCTCGCCGTAGCCCTCTATGCTTTTTGTTGCGTTGTACCAGTAGCAATCGGGGCGCAGCGTGAAGTGATAGGTCAGCCCGTCGTCAGAGACGGTGTAGGATTCCGCAGCGCCGTAGGTGACATTGCCGTCTGCATCGAGCCGCAGGAGCCCCTCAAACAGATTTGAGAGCACGGTCTTCGCAGAGGCATTGACGGCAAGCTGCGGATCAAGCGTGTCCGGGTTGCCGACAAGCGTATAGGCAAACGCATGCCCGGCGCCGGTCTTGGAGCTTTCCTTTCCGCATCCGGGGAGCAGCACGGCGGGGAGCATGGCGATGAGGAGCAGCAGGGCGTTCTTTCTCTGCATGATGCTGCCTTCTTTCTTTATTGTTCTGTATATATGGAAAAATCGGGAACGCCGCGGTACGGCGTCCCCGACGCTGATGGGTTATCGGTTTGTCAGGTGGAAGGCATGCGGCAGGAGGGAATCCAGCCGGTAGATGCCGCTTTCCAGAATGACGGGCATATCCGGGCGGCAGAGCTCCATGAGGGTCTGCCGGCAGATGCCGCAGGGGAAGCAGGGCATGCTGTCGTCGCCGCCGGCAATGGCGATCGCCGTGAACTGCCGCTCACCGGCTGTGACCGCCGCCGTAAATGCGGAACGCTCTGCACAGATGCCTGCGGGATAAGACGAATTCTCAACATTGACGCCGAAATAGACCTGCCCCGATGCCGCCTTGAGCGCTGCACCGACCCGGAAGCCGGAGTATTTCGCGTAGGCGTTCTGGCGTACAGCCTTTGCCGCCTCGAGCAGTGCACGGGCACTGTCATCCAGCGGGAGACAGTCAGGTTCGGTTTTCTTTGCCTGATCGGTCACGGTCGTGAAGCGATGGGATGCCATGCGCACTTTTGTGCCCATCGGACGGCGCCCGTCGCGGGCACCCGGCATCTGAATATCGGCATCGCCGTCTTCATCGCCGGGGAAGAAGAATGCGCGCACCTTATCGGCAAAGCTCCGTTCCTCATCCGCGTGCTCCTCCCGCGCCTCATCTGCCGAAGGCTCGGCAGCGGGAATCTGTGATGCGGGAAGCTGCTGTGTATCCGAAAGCTGCTTCTTGGCGGCACGCTTCTGCTCAGCCGGACGGGGTTCTGCTGCCTTCTGCGGTTCCGGGAGGGCTTCCGCAGGCTTTTCAGCTGCCTGCTCAGGCGGCTTTGTATCAGCGCCCGTGCGCTCAGCTTCTGCGCGTATTGCATCTTCGATGCGCTTCCGTGCCTCGCCGCGCCGTTTCCCGGCGGGAGATGCGGGTGTTTCCGCCCGCTCGATTCGGGCAGTCTGTGCGTGGCGGGGCTCAGGCTGCTTTCTGTCTTCGGCGCCGGTTTCTGTCTCAGAGTCCCGTTCTGCCTTCAGCTCCGGCTGCGCGGGCTTCTTTTCCGCAGACGGCTGGATATCCTCCGGCTTCAGAATCTCGACAGTCGGTGCGGAGGGGATGCCCGCGGTATCGTCACCGGTTTTCGGGTTCTCAAAGGGATCCTCCGGATCCGGCTGTGCGATCAGAAAGAACGACGCCAGTTTCTCTAAAAATGACATTCTCTGCACCTCGCAATCATGCCTGCCAAAAACGCGCATGGAAATTTGTGCAAAATTTCAATCTGTTTCCGCTTGCGTTTTCGGCAGTGTGCATGGTATAATAATATTGGAACGCGTGCGCGGGATCTTATTTCGAGATCAGTGCAAGCGTGTCGCGTGCAATCAGCAGCTCCTCGTTCGTCGGGACAACCCAGACTTCGGTCTTTGCGTCCGGCGTGGAGAGCTTGACCAGCTTGCCGCGGCTCTGCTTATTGAGCTCCTTGTCGATCTTGATGCCGAAGAACTCCATGTTCTCGCAGACGCGCTCACGGACTTCCCAGGAATTCTCGCCGATGCCGCCGGTGAACAGAACCGCGTCAACACCGTTCATTGCTGCGGTGTAGGCACCGATATAGCGCTGGATCTGATATGCGAGCATCTCGCTTGCGAGCAGTGCGCGCTTGTCGCCCTTTGCGGCTGCTGCGGTGATCTCACGGTTATCGGAAGAAATGCCGGAGATGCCGAGGAAGCCGGACTTCTTGTTCATGTACTGGCTCATCTCATCGGGTGTGAAGCCGTGCTTGTCAGCGACAAAGGTGACAGCAGACGGATCAACTGCGCCGGTGCGGGTGCCCATCAGGATGCCGTCGAGCGGGGTGAAGCCCATCGAGGTGTCGATGCACTTGCCGCCCTGCACAGCGGTGATGGAGGAGCCGTTGCCGAGATGGCAGGAAACGATCTTCAGATCCTTGATGTCCTTGCCCATTGCCTCAGCGAGCGCTGCGGAAACGAAGCGGTGAGAGGTGCCGTGGAAGCCGTACTTGCGGACATGATACTTCTCGTAGTCCTCATAGGGAAGACCGAACATGTAAGCCTTGGGCGGCATGGTCTGATGGAACGCAGTATCGAAGACAACGACCTGCGGGGTGGTCTTCGGGATGACAGCGGTGCAGGCACGGAGCGCGAGCGCATGTGCGTGGTTGTGAACCGGCGCCAGCTCGCGGAGCTCGTCAATCTTGTCGATGATCTCGGGGGTAACAAGGCAGGGTCTGTCGAAGACCTCAGCGCCCTGAACGATACGGTGACCGACAGCGGAGATCTCATCCATCGACTTGATGACGGCTGCGTCGCCGGTGGTCAGCACTTCAACGAGCTTCTCGAACGCCTCGGTGTGGGTCGGAAATGCGCAGTCTGCGTCGATGCTTCTGCCGTCAGCGGTCTTGTGCGAGACATGGCCGTCGATGCCGATGCGGTCGCAGTTGCCCTTTGCGAGGACGCTTTCATCGTCCATGTTGAGCAGCTGATACTTCAGCGAAGAGCTGCCTGCGTTGACTACGAGAACTAACATAAAAAATACATCCTTTCAAGATATGATCTTTCAGATACTCTGCTGCGCAGATTCCGGCAGCAGACGATCCATAGCACCATTATACACGAAATCGCGCACTTATTCAAGGGGTTTGCGCAAAAAAAGCAAAATTCCGCCGCAGAATTTGTCGCCGGATCGTGAAAATGATTTGGATATTTTTCCGGCACGGACGCCGAAAGCTTCGTGCCTGCGTATATTCCGAACAGAGAGACCCTTTATGAAGCGACAGCTTGACTGAACAAAACCGAAGGAGGCTATTCCCATGAAGATCAGCGGCATCATCTGTGAGTACAATCCATTTCATAACGGGCACAAATACCACATCGAGCAGACGCGGAAAAACGGCGCGACGCACATTGTTGCGATCATGAGCGGCAATTTCGTGCAGCGCGGCGATGTGGCTGTCATCAATAAATTTGAGCGCGCAAAGGCTGCGGTGCGCTGCGGCGTCGATCTTGTGATCGAGCTGCCGGTCGCCTATTGCCTTTCTGCGGCAGAGCTCTATGCAAAGGGTGCGGTGTGCCTGCTGAAAGGTCTCAGCTGCGTGGATGAGCTCTCGTTCGGCAGTGAGTGCGGCGACATCGGGCAGCTCACGGAGGCGGTGAAGGCAACCTATGCCTGTGCGAAGCGCCCGGAGCTCGAAGAACTGATGAAGCTCGGCAATTCCTATCCGAAGGCGCTGCAAATTCTCATCCGGCAGAATTACGGCGATGAACTGGCGGCGCTGTTCAGCTCGCCGAACAATGTGCTCGCGATCGAATATCTCAAGGCGATGGTCGCCGTGAAGCTGAAAATCAAGCCGTTTACCGTGAAGCGCAGTGCTGCGCATGATGCGCATGTGCCGGTCGGGAATATGGCAAGCGCCTCACTGATCCGGCAGATCATGGAGAATCAGGGCGATGACTTTGACGACCTTGTGCCGGAGGAAATGGGCGATGTGCTGAGCGCCTGTGCCGCAACCGGCATGACCGCACGCTTTGAGAATCTTGAGCGCATTCTGCTCTATCGCCTGCGCACCGCGACTGCGGAGGAGATCAGTGCCCTGCCGGAGGTCGGGCAGGGGCTCGAAAACAAGATCCTCTCCGCACGCAATGAGACTTCGCTCGAATCCATGCTGCTCACGATGAAAAGCAAGCGCTATCCGATGGCGCGCCTGAGACGCATCCTGCTCGATCTCATCATCGGCATCACCCCGGCGGACACCGAAACCCCGCCGCCTTACGGCAGAATCCTCGCGCTCAATGAACGCGGCCGCGATATTCTCACGGCGGCAAAGCAGGCGGGCACGACACTGCCCTATGCGACCTCGCTCTCGAAGCTCGCCGATCTCGGCGGCGCCTGCAAGGCGTGCTCCGATCTGGAAGCCCGCGCAACTGCCGTTTACGGGCTTGCGCAGCGCACGATCAATCCCGCGGATGCCGACTATAAGGCGATGATCGGGATGGTGAAGTGATAGAAACTGTTTTGCTTTGAGGTGTAATTATGGCAAGTGTATATTCACGAGCGCGTGAGGTAAAACAACCTTATGGCGGCTATTTACAGTCATCTCAATTTGAGATAATTCAAATGAAAGATGGCGTATCACTTAATGCAGATGAGAATATACACGGAAGTTATATTGGATTAGCAGTTGATTATTAGACACGCTATATGCTTGGAATAAAAAAGGAAGATGCTTTTAAGGTTAGCATAAATGGAGCGGGAGCAATCAGTGAAAAAGCACTTAAGAGGGCGTTCGCTTTACTTCACGGTATTCAGGGCTTGGATGACAAGTCAATTTATAACGCTTGTAAACTTGTTACATTTGATGTAAGTTGCAGAAACCCATCCAGGGCTCATCTTGCAATAGAAGCATATAATAATGTGAAACCTGATTTACCTACATTAGCAAATATTAGAATAATGGTAGAGAGAAGCCTTTTGTTTTTCAAGAAATATGGACCGATTGTATCAGCTGGCTTTACATTTAAGCCGGTTGAGATAAATACTGATGCCAAGATGGAGATGATTATTTCTCAAAAAGGTACTTATGGCGGTTATACCGCAACTGTTTCATCAGGAGATGGCGATTTTTTGACGAAAGATACGCTCTGGGACTTTAAGGTTACGAGAGATAAACCATCCAGTCGAGATCGGCTTCAAGTTTTGATGTATTGGATTATGGGTAAGCATTCAGGGCAAGAAATCTATAAGAATATCAATAAAATTGGAATATATAATCCAAGGCATAATTTAGTTTATCTTCTGGATATGGAGACTGTTTCTCCTGAAATTATCGAAATTGTTGAACGCGAAGTGATTTGCTATGAAGATTAGACAATGGAAGGGAGCCACATGACCGAATACTACACAATCGCCGCGCCCTGCGAGGGCTCCGTGACGGAGAAGCGCTCGGAGTTCATCGCGCAGCTTTTCCCTGTCAAGACGGCGGAGGAAGCCGCGGCACGCATCGAGGAAGTGAAGCAGAAGCACCACAAGGCGCGCCACAATGTCTGGGCGTTTCGTGTGCGCGGGGACGGTGCAGAGCGTTACAGCGACGACGGCGAGCCGCAGGGCACGGGCGGCATCCCGGTGCTTTCCGTGCTGCAAAAGCATGCGCTCACCGACATCTGCTGCGTGGTCACGCGCTATTTCGGCGGCGTGCTGCTCGGCGCACCCGGGCTTACGCGGGCATATTCCTCTGCGGCGGCGGAGGCGGTCGGCGCGGCACAGATCAGGCATTTCTGCGAGGCGCACCGTGTGCAGCTCATCACTGATTACGGCATGTACGGCAAGGTCTCCTATCTGCTGCCCGACTACGGCACTGTGGACGCGGGGAGCGAGTTTGCCGAGAATGTGATTCTGCGCTTTGATGTGAAGACCGATGTATTTCCGCGGCTGGAGGCAGCGCTCACCGAGCTCTACAACGGCAAAGCGGATCTCACCGTCCTGGAGACGCATTTCGTCGATTTCAAATAAACTGCATACAGGCAAACCGCTCTGTGACGCACAGGGCGGTTTTCTGTTTGTGATCGGATTGTTACCGAATTTTCATAAAATCCCCTTGACAAATGCGATGTATCTGCGTATAATATAGATACACAACAAGCGTTGCGCAACAAGCGTTGTTAGTGTATGGAGATGTTGGAGTATGCCGCCGAAGGTAAAATTTCAGAAGGAAGAGATCATCGAAGCTGCACTGAATGTTGTCCGCAGAAAGGGCATCGACGGGCTGACAGCGCGGGAGGTCGCCGCGGAGCTTTCTGCTTCGACCCGCCCGATCTTCACCTATTATCCGTCGATGGACGACCTGAAAAGGGATGTCTATGAAGCAGCAAAGCGTATTCACGGCGATTATATCCGTGCGGGGCTTCGCGCAAAGATTCCGTTTCTCGGCGTCGGTATGCAGTATCTCGCGTTTGCGCGGGAGGAGCAGGCGCTCTACCGGCTGCTGTATCTCACGAAGCCGGACGGTGTGACAGGCGGCGCGGAGGAATCGCTGCGCATGTCGCAGGAGCTGGTGCGAGCGTCGATCATGGAGATTTACAATGTCGATGCACACACAGCAGATTGCTATTACCGCGACCTGTGGCTTGTGGTGTTCAGCTTTGCGACGATGATCGTCACCGATGAATGCCCCTTTACCGATGCGCAGATGCAGGCAATCCTCACTGAGATGAGTCTCGCTGTCTGCAAGGCGTACAAGGAAATCCCCGGGCTGCCGACAGGGGACTATGACCGCGATGCGATCTTCACGGAGCTTGTGAAGCGCCCGAAGCCCTGAGAGCCGCACTATTCTGATCAAAGGAGTATTTTTTATGAAACTGAATCTTATGCACGGTACACCGGAGATTGCCGCCTGACGGGAGGCAAGACTGCGCCTCCCGAAAGATCTGCTCAAATATGAATTGATCAAATTTTTTCAGGAGGAACCAAAAATGAACAATCAGAATTATATCATCCGTCACGAAACCGAACGCGACCGCAGAGCCGTTGAGACGCTGGTGCGGGAGTCGTTCTGGAATGTCTACCGCCCGGGCTGCACGGAGCATTATCTCCTGCATGTCATGCGCGATGACGCTGCATTCATCCCGGAGCTCAATTATGTCATGGAGCTGGACGGCCGCATCATCGGGCAGAATGTCTTTGCGCGCACTGTGATCGAAGCCGATGACGGCAGCACGGTCGATGTGCTCACGATGGGTCCGATCTGCATTGCGAACGATCTCAAGCGGCAGGGCTTCGGCAAGATCCTGCTGGATTATACCGTCGCGAAGGCTGCGGAAATGGGCTTCGGTGCGGTGCTCTTTGAGGGGAATATTGCCTTTTACGGCAAGAGCGGATTTGATTACGCAAGCCGCTTCGGCATTCGCTATCACGATCTCCCGGAGGACGCAGATGCGTCATTTTTCCTCTGCAAGGAGCTGATCCCGGGGTATCTGGACGGCGTGACGGGTGTGTATCAGACGCCGAAAGTCTATTATGTTTCAGACGAGGACGCGGAAGCCTTTGACAAGGATTTCCCGTACCTCGAGAAGAAAAAGCTCCCGGGGCAGATCTTCTGAACCGGGCAGGGAAAAGGAGCTTTGATATGAAAAAGATGACAATGATGCTCGCAGTGCTGGCAGGATGCCTGGCACTGACTGCGTGCGGCGGAGAGAGCAGCACGGCAGGGGACAGCTCCTCTGCGGCGGAAACCACGACCTCAGCATCCGACACCACTGCTGAGACCACTGCGGCAGCAGCCGAGACCACCGCATCTGCGGCGGACACCACCGAAGCCGCTGCGGACACGACTGCGGCACCGGCAGACAGCACCGCGGCGCCTGCGGCAGATACCACTGCGGCGGCACAGACGGAGGCGGGCGGTCCGACCGCTGCTGAGGCAAAGGCTTTGCTCGAAGCACTCAACAAGGTCGAGAAGCTCGGCGCGGCTGCGGTCGAGACAGATGCTTCTGCATCGTGGAAATCCGAAAGCGGCGAGGAATACCTGAAGGCTGCGGGCAGCGAATTCGCAGACACTGCGGCGGTCAAGAAGTTCATGGAGGACAACCTCACCGCAGATTTCATCGCAGAGCGTTACAGTGGCATTCTCGGGACGGACAAGCCGATGTGTGTCGATGTGGACGGCGCGCTCTACATCCGCAACACCCCGCACGGCGGCGGTTTCTCCTACAAGGATGCGGAGCCGGTCATCGAGAAGACGATGGAGGACGGCTATTCCGTTTTCCAGAAGTACGATGATTTCGGCGCGGAGAATACGCTTGAGATCCGCGTTGCCGAAACAGACGGCAAGTGGAAGATCACCGGCGCTTCGTTCGGGCAGTAATCAGAATCCAAGCCCACAAAAATCCCTCGGTACTGTGATGGTACCGAGGGATTTTCTGTGCCCATTGCGTTGGCTTATTCCGTTGTGTAAACCGGGGTCGGTGCCGGAATGTCATAGCCGGTGCCGAGGAAATAGCTCAGATGCGGCGGCTGGTTGTAGCCGTTGTTCTGTGCCGCGACCTGCACGCGGTACTGCGGATCGTGCATCAGCGTGGTGACCGCATAATTGGTGGTGTAGGTTGTTGTAAAGATGCGCACGGAAGCGTCGCCCTTGCGGAAGATCAGCTCCTCGCGCCAGTCGCCGAAGAGGTCGCAGGTCAGGCAGGCATTCGACTTCGATGCGTTGTTGTAAGTGACATCGTTGCCGGTGAAGATTCTGCCGGAGCCGTATTTATCGACCATTGTGCGGTCGAGCACGCCGCGCTCCAAAGTGCCGTCCCAATAGACGAGGGAGTTCATGCCCCACTTCGTCACATCTGCCCATGTGCAGACCTGCTTCTTTGTGGTCGCATTATAGACGATGCTATTGTGGATGCCGACGATCTCTGCGCCGTCATTGCCTGCGATGATGTTGCCTGCGAGGCAGCGGCCGGTGTCGTCGCCGCCGGTCTCACGGAGCAGCGCCTTGCCGGTCTTTGCGTCACGGAGCTCACAGCCGAAGTTGATTGTCTTGCCGTTCGGATGCACTTCATCTTCAAGGCACTGATAGATTTCGAGACCCGGGTTCGAGAGATCGAAGTCGCCGATGTGCATCGCATCGCCGTGTGCATTGCCGGTCGTGTAGAGCAGCTTGCCGCTGTCGTCGATGACGGCAGAGCCGCAGACGACCTCCTGTTTGCCGTCGCCGTCCACATCTGCTGCGAGGCAGTGGTGGTTGCCGTCGCCATAGCCCGGAGTGCTCTTGTTATAGCCGGTGTCAAAGAGCCAGCGCTTCGAGAGCTTGCCGTTCTTCACATCCCATGCAGCCATGGTCAGACGGGTGTAATAGCCTCTGCCGAAGCATGCCGAAGCATTGCCCGCGGAGCCGTCGAGATAAGCAACGCATGCGGTGAAGCGGTCCACGCGGTTGCCGTAGGCATCGCCCCATGTCTCTTTGGTGACCGTGCCGCGCGGCGGGTCGTAATTCTGGGTATCAAGCGCCTTGCCGGTCTTGCCGTCAAAGAGCGTGATGTATTCGTTACCTGTGAGGATATAGCCGTTCGATGCGCGGTAATCCGCAGAGCCGTTGCCGATCACGGTGCCCTGACCGTCCTTCGTGCCGTCGGAGGTCTTGCAGATCAGCTCAGCGCAGTTGTCGCCGTCAAAATCATAGACCATATACTGCGTATAGTGCGCGCCTGCGCGGATATTGCGTCCGAGGTCGATGCGCCAGAGGCGTGTGCCGTTCAGCTTATAGCAGTCGATGAACACATCGCCGGTGTAGCCCGATTTGGAGTTGTCCTGCGAATTGCTGGGATCCCACTTGACGAAGAGCTCATACTGTCCGTCACCGTCCACATCGCCGACCGAGCAGTCGTTGACGGTATAGGTGCAGGTGGAGCCGTCGGGCATGGTCATCTGTCCGGGTGCCTGGAAGTCAAGGTCGATGTATGCGCCCGAGGTGCCGCTGTTGAAGCTTGAGAGCTTCTGTGCAGCGCAGGCAAATTCGGTGCAGGTGTCGCCCTGATAAACATCCACGGTGTAGGAGTCGTTTGCCGTGCCGGATGCATCGAGATAATTCGTTGCCTGCCCGTAGGTGCCGGTGAAGATCGCGGGCTGCTGGCCGTTCTTGTAGACCTCATAGCGGGTGTTTTTGTCATCGGTGCCGAGCATGCGCCATGTGACGAGAATGCCCTTGTTCGTGTTCGCCGCAACGACGCCGCGGTCAAGGTTCTCCACGCGGTACGAGCCGGGCTCCGGCTCCTTCTCAGGCTGTGCGGCGGGCTGATCGGTCGGTTCCAGCTCGATGTAGTCCATGTTCGGGCCGCCCGTGCTGCCGGATGCGATTGCCTTGATCGTATTCTCGCCGGCATTCAGCGCCAGTACGACAGTGACTTCTTCCCATGTTGTCCATGCGCCGGTGTGCGGGAAATTCACGGTGACGCCTTCGTTTGCGCCGTTCGTATACACCTTGCAGGTGCGGGTGTCCGTGGTGTCATTGCCCGCGTTTGCATAGCGGAAGGTGACGGCGTAATTGCCCGCTGCGGGCACACTGACCGTCCAGTTGACAAAGCCGCCGATTTCGTTGTTGTAGTTCCAGTAGCCCTCGCCCGCGAAGCCCGTGTTGGTCGTCTCGACCAAGCCGTTCTCGCACTCCGCTTCGACGGCGTAGTAGCGCTCGGGATAGACCTGCGGGGTAATCGTCTTTGTGACGCCCGCCGGGAATTCGTCGATCTGGCGCAGAAGATACTGCTGGAGCATAACGGCGTCTGCGAGCCCCGGTGTGCCGTCGCCGTTGACGTCGGCTGCGGTTTCTGCGAACGCATAGCGGTTCGCCGGACTGATGCCGAGCAGCATCTGCTTCATGACGGTGAGGTCTGCGGCATTCAGCCTGCCGTTTCCGTCACAGTCACCGACATAGACGGTCACGGGCTCTGCCGCGAATGCGGTCTGCGGCAGCGCGGAGCAGAGCGACCCCGTGACCGCAGCGGCTGCTGTGATCGCAGCAAGCCGTCTTCTCATGGTATGTGTGTGCATGTTTTTTCCCCCTGTGGCTTTTAATTTTCTATCGGGTAGCCTTCTACCGATTTTATCATACCACATTCAAGCCAAATCCGCAATGCGTTTTTGTCGCCGATTTATGCAAAAAGATATAAAATAAAGCGCCCGGACTGCCGCATAGGGTGTCCGGGCGCTTGTCAATCCGCCTTTCCGGGATCGGGCTTTCTCTTTTCCATGATCTCACGGATGGCGTTCATATGCTCCGCGAGCGCACACAGGTCGCTCTCCGGGAGACCGGCGATCCGCTGCCGCAGTCTTGTCTGCATCCGCATTTTCTGGGATTCGACTTCGGTTTTTCCGAGCTTTGTGAGCGAAAGATAGTATGACCGGCGATCGGCGGGATTCTGTTCGCGGGCGAGATAGCCGTCATCGCAGAGCTGCTTGGTCAGGCGGCTGAAATAGGCGATGTCGGCACCGAGGTCATCCGAGATTTTCTTGACGGTGCATTTTTTGTAAAAATCAGCCATCATCAGGCATTTGACAGCGCCGATGCTCAGCACGGAGGTGTCGATGGCGTGGGTATCTGCTTCGAGAAACCGCACATAAAAGCGGTCAAATAAAAGAATCTGCTCTATATACTTATCTGAATTCATATTATCACCCTACTATATTATAGCATGTGTATTTGATGATTGTCAAGTAAAATTTGTGCAAAATTATTTGTATGGATGCTTGACAAAGCATATCTGATATGGTATAATGTGTATATCGTATATATACACCCATGGCGCACAGCACAGTCCGGAACGTGCCGCGCCTATCTTCCGGGAGATCTCACTATGGATATTATCATCAGCAATTCCTCAGGCGAACCCATCTACACCCAGATTATCAAACAGATCAAGGCGATGATTCTGGACGGCGCTTTGCAGGCGGGGGACGCTCTGCCCTCGATGCGCAATCTTGCGATGCAGCTCCGCATCAGTGTCATCACGACAAAGCGTGCCTATGAAGAACTGGAACGCGACGGATATATCGAATCCTACCCCGGCAAGGGGAGCTTTGTCAAGGCGCAGAACCGTGAAATGCTCCGTGAGGAGCAGCTCCGCCAGACAGAGGAGCTGCTCTCTGCTGCGTGCGAAAAAGCGCGTGTCTGCGGAATTACTCTTGAAGAGCTTACCGAAATCCTGAAACTTGTATACGGAGATGAAGGCAATGTCTGACTATCAGAATGCAATCGAGATCCGCGATCTCACGAAGAAATATGACGGCTTCACGCTCGATCATGTGTCCTTTGATGTGCCGCGCGGCAGCATCATGGGCTTCATCGGGCAGAACGGCGCCGGCAAGACAACGACCATCCGCGCACTGCTGAATATCATTTCTGCCGACAGCGGCGAGATCCGCCTGCTCGGGCTCGACCACATCAAGGACGAGATCGCGGTCAAGGAGCGCATTGCAGTCGTGTTCGACGAGATGCCGTTCCACGAGATCTTCACCGCCCGCGAAATGGCGCGCATCTTCCGCGGGATCTATCCGAAATGGGATGATGCTGCGTTTCAGAATCTGCTCGACCGCTTCCAGCTCCCGCAGAAAAAGCGCATCGGCAAGTTTTCCAAGGGCATGAAAATGAAATTGCAGATCGCCTGTGCGCTCTCGCACGGTGCCGAGCTGCTGGTCATGGATGAGGCAACAACGGGACTTGATCCGGTCGTGCGTGCGGAGATCCTCGATCTGTTTCTCGAGTATTTGCAGGATGACGGGCACTCGATCCTCATGTCCTCGCATATCACCAGCGACCTTGAAAAGATCGCGGACAGCGTCTGCTTCATCGACCGCGGCAGGATCCTTGTCTCGGGCTACAAGGACGATGTGCTCGCTTCGCACGGGCTGCTGAAATGTACGAAATCCGATTATGCTGCGCTCGACCGTGCGGATTTCATCAGCGCACGGCTCAGCGATTTCGGCGCAGAGGTGCTGGTCTCCGACCGTGAAGCTGCCGCCAAGAAATACAGCGGGCTGCTGATCGAACCGGCGACGCTCGATGAGATCATGGTCTACTATGTGAATCAGGGCAAGAAGGAGTGGTCGTGATGGCAAAAATCCGCTCTCTGCTTTTCCGTGAAATGCGGATTCAGCGAAAGCAGATCCTTGCGAATATCATATCGTGCACGGGCTGCGCGGTTCTGTTCAGCCTGATCATGCTGAGCTGCCGGATCGGCAATCTCTCGAAGCTCATCGCTGAGAATGACGATGCCGCAGGTGCGTTTGAGATCGTATTCAAGCTGCTGCCTGTAATGTACTCGGGTTTGTGCGCGGCTTGTGCAGGGATATATGATCAGGGACTCATCGGCAGCGATGTGAACAGCGGCTGGGCGAATTATGCCTGCGCAATTCCTGTCCGCCCGCGTGACCGTGCCGCAGCACGCACTGCGTTCGCAGGCATCATGTATCTGCTGAATATTTTGCTCATTGAGCTGTTCTATGCGGCATCCTGCGCGGCGACCGGCAAGCCGCTCAGTGCGTTCGGCATGTCTGTGATCCTGCTGCCGCTGGCATTTGCGCCGCTGATGTCGGCGGTTCTGCATCTGTTCACGATGCGCGCCCGCACACAGGTTACATTCAAGAAGGAGCAGATCAAGGCGACCGCTGTGCAGATGCTGCTGATCTTTTTGGCGGGTGCGATTCCGTGCGGAATGGTGACGCGGTATATGTCAGACAGAGTATCTCAGATCGGGCAGTATATGGAGGAGCATCCCTTTGCCCCGCAGGAAGATCAACTGTCGTTTATTTTCGGTGATGTGCTCGAAAAAGGCAATGAGATGCTGCATCGGATTGCGCCGTGGGTGATTCCCGCGATCGTGCTGCTGCTCGCACTTGATTATCTCATCATCTGTTATGCGGCAAGAAAGGGGGAGCGGGTATGACCGGCTTGTTATACAAGGAAATCCGGCAGTTCTGGTATGTCCTGCTGACAGCACTTCTGTTCCCCGTTCTGATCATCTGGGGTGTGCCGCTGTTTGTCTGGGCGACACATGCGGAAAGCTTTGCAGAAACACTTGATGGCTTTCTTGCGATGAGCCCGATTCGGATTATGGTAATGTTTGCGTACCTGATTGTCGGCATGACGGAGGGCATACTCTTTTCGGATGATGAGAAGAAAAAGTGGAGCTTCTTCACGATGTCGCACCCGAAGGGGCACCGCGGGCATCTGTATGCAAAATTCGTTGTGACGCTTCTGACGAGCGTGCTGCTGACCGTTTCGATGCTCTTTCAGTGGAGCCTGCTGCATACAGTCTGCTGGCGCCTGCTCGGCACAGAGGACGCTGCGCCGGATGTCAGCCTGCTGATCACGCTGCTCTTTCTGCAAATTCTGCTCCGTGCGTTTGATATTCCGTTCTTTGTGCGGTTCGGCGTGCAGCAAGGCTCTGCGGTCAAGGTATACTGCTTTCTCGGGCTGCTGCTGCTCGGCGCAGTCTATCTGCTTTTCGGACCGCTGCCTGAAAACTTTGAGGACTTTACGGCGAATCTGATTGAGCGTGCGGCGAGCGGACGCTTCGGCGAAAATATCACGCTCGGGCTGAATATTCTGCCCTATCTTGCGCTCGGATGCTATTATGCGGCATACCGCATCTCCTGCCGCCTCTATCAGAAAGGAGCCGCAGAATATGAATAAGACAAAACAGACCGCGCTCCGCCGGCTCCTGATCTTTCTTGCGATCACCTTTGCGCTCTCTTGGATTCCCGCAGCGATTCTGAATCACACCCTCGGCTATGAGGAATGGTTCCTGAGCGGGCATTATACGGCTGCGGTGCTGCTCTTCGGCGGCGGACCCGCCTTTGCAAATGTGCTGACGCGGCTCATCACAAAAGAAGGCCTGGAAGACAGCAAGCTGCATCTCAATCTGAAGGGCAATCTGCGGTATTATCTCATCGCGCTCGTGACACCGCTGCTGTACGGCGTTCTGCGCGGCGTGCTCCTGACGGCAAGGCACGGCGATTTCAGCGCGGCAGGGGATTACAGCGGGAAGATGCTGGTAATCGGTATTTTGCAGGCAGCGCCCTATTCGCTTGTGATGGCGTTCAACACCTTCGGCGAGGAATTCGGCTGGCGCGCCTATATGAATCCGAAGATGGAGCCGCTGCTCGGCAAGGCGGGCACGGTCATCATCGGCGGCATTGTCTGGGGGCTCTGGCATGCGCCGCTGACGGTCAAGGGGCACAATTTCGGCACCGATTATCCGGGGTTTCCGTGGCTTGGCATTCTGCTCATGTGCCTGTTCTGCATCGGCACGGGGGCGTTTTTCATGTGGCTCACCGACCGCACGGATTCGGTCTTTCCCGCATCGGTTGCGCATGCTGCGGTCAACAACGGTGGGATGATCTTCATGCAGCTCGTTCTGCGCGGCGTGCCGGAGAGTCTGGAGCCGACGCTTTCAGACCGCTGTCTCGCACTGCTTCCGGAGGCACTGCTGTCGTTCATTGTGTTCGGCGCGATGATGCTGCATGCGCGGAAGAAAAAGGCATAACAAAGCGAGCCGGGCGTCATTCCCGGCTCGTTCTGCTTGTATATTCAGTGCAAATAAAAAAGACCGATGCATTCACATCGGTCTTTGCATCGAGGCGACAGGATTCGAACCTGCGGCCTCTGCGTCCCGAACGCAGCGCTCTACCAAACTGAGCCACGCCTCGATCTTTACGCGCCTTTCTCCCGGCGACCTTGTTATTATAGCACAATCCAGACAAAATGTCAAGAGGAAATTTCACATTTTGCAAAAATTATCGGAAATCACAATTTACCCCTTGCAATTTCTAAAGGAATGTGGTATAATGTAAACAGTCCGGGCGCGAATCCGCTGCGGATCATAAATATCTGGGAATTCCGGATTATAGGTGTGCGGGCCCTGTGCAGCAAAGCACCGTGAACCATGTCAGGCGGGGAACCGAGCAGCATTAAGCGGATCGCTTGGCGTGCCGCAGTCAGCCTGCACACCTATGCTCCGGAATTTTCTGTGATGAGGGAGGTGTGACAATGGCAGCCTATGAAGCGCTCTACCGGAAATGGAGACCGCAGACCTTCGATGACATTGTCGCACAGCCGCATATCACACGGACGCTCAAAAACCAGATCATGCGCGAGAAGACTGCGCACGCCTATCTGTTCGTCGGCTCCCGCGGCACCGGCAAGACCACCTGTGCGCGTATCTTCGCGAAGGCGGTCAACTGCCTGCACCCGAAGGACGGCAACCCCTGTCTGGAATGCGAGAACTGCCGCGATGCCGAAAAGGGCGCGCTCACGGACATCATCGAGATCGACGGCGCTTCCAACAACGGCGTCGGCGAGGTGCGTTCCCTGCGCGACAACGCCGCCTATATGCCCGTGCGCTGCAAGTATAAGGTGTATGTCATCGACGAAGCGCACATGATCACGACCGAGGCGTTCAACGCGCTCCTGAAAATGATCGAGGAGCCGCCTCCCTATGTCAAATTCGTGCTCGCGACCACCGAGATCCACAAGGTCCCGGCGACCATCCTCTCGCGCTGCCAGCGGTTCGATTTCCGCCGCATTCTGCCCGAGGATATTGCTGCGCGCATCCAGTATATCGCATCGCATGAGAGCTTCACGGTCTCCGATGCCGCCGCGCACCGCATTGCGATGCTCTCCGACGGCGGTCTGCGCGACGCGCTCTCGCTGCTCGATCAGTGTGCCGCTGTTTCCGATACCATTGAAAGCGAGACGGTCGAGGAAGCGGTCGGCGTTGCGGGTACAGAATCCGTTTATTCCGTGCTGCATGCCGTTGCCGCAAGGGACGCCGCTGCCGCACTCTCTGTCATAGACAAGCTCTACCGGCAGTCGAAGGATATGACGCGCTTTGCGGACGAGATCTCGCAGCAGCTCAGAAATGTCATGCTGCTGAAATCTGCGCCGGATGCGCCGGAGCTGATCAGCGCGATGCCGCAGGAGCTTGATGCGCTGAAGTCGCTTTCTGAGGAATACACGACCGGCGGCGTGCTCAATGCGCTGAATGCCGTCCGGCAGTGCTGCGACCGCATGACACGCGCAGGCAATCGCAGAATGGAGCTCGAGATGACGCTCATCCGGCTCTGTGCCGATCTCCAGACGCAGACACCGACAGCGCAGGCGGGCGGCGACACGGCAGTGCTGACAGACCGCATCGCAAGGCTGGAAGCGCAGCTCTCTGAGCTTGTGCGAAACGGCGTGCCCGCGAATTTCCGTGCAGGCGCGGCGCAGACAGCGCATCGCCCGGAGCCGAAGATACCGGCAAGGGAATTGCAGGTCGAGGGCAAGCCCGATACCTCGCAGTCCACGCCTGTGCGCAACTGGGCGGAGGTGCTGGAGCGGTTCCATACGCTGAACCCCGCTGTCTCGGGGCTCTTGCAGGATTCCGAAGCCTATGCGCTGGAGGACAAGCAGATTCTACTGCTGATCGTGCGAAACCGTCTGTTCAAGCAGCTCTTCACAAGGCGCGATGCAGCCGCACTTGAGCAGGCTGCTTTGCAGGTGCTCGGCAGGCAGTATTCGATCCGGTTCAAGACCGTTGAGCCGCAGGGGGAGCAGCAGTCTCCCGTCGATACGCTGATGCAGAGAGCACAGGAAATGCAGGTTCCGGTCGGAACAAGAGAAGACAAAAAGTAACTGTTTATAATCTGTGCGGCGATGCCGTGCGGCTTATATAAATCAAAAATCAATGTAAAATGTAAGGAGAATTCTTATGAAATCCAGAGTACCGAAGCAGTTTCAGGGCGGCGGCCAGGACATGAACTCCATGATCCATCAGGCACGCAAAATGCAGGATCAGATCACTGCGCTTCAGGAAGACATCGAGCAGCGCACCTTCACTGCATCCGCAGGCGGCGGCATGGTGAATGTCACTGTGACCGGCAAGAAGACGCTCCAGTCCGTCGAACTGAAGCCCGAGGTCGTCGATCCGTCTGATATTGAGATGCTTCAGGATCTGATCATCAGCGCCGTCAATGAGGCGATCAACAGCGTCGAGGAGACCACTGAGGCGGAGATGACCAAGATCACCGGCGGTGTCGCACTCCCGGGTCTGTTCTGATCTATGGATAACACCAGCGCATTGCCGCTTGTTGTATTAACTGAAAAATTCGCAGCGCTGCCCGGTATCGGAATGAAAACCGCGCAGCGCCTTGCGTATGCCGTCATGGAGATGCCGAAGGAGGATGCGGAGGAATTTGCCGCCGCCATTCTCAACGCTAAGACGCAGATTCATGACTGCCCGATCTGCCAGAATCTGACCGAGCAGGAGGTCTGCGCCATCTGTGCGAATCCCAAGCGCGACCACACGACAGTCTGTGTCGTGGAGGGACCGAAGGATGTGGCAGCCATTGAGCGCACGCATGAATATCACGGCGTGTATCATGTGCTGCACGGACTCATTTCCCCGCTGGACGGCATCACTGCCGAGCATCTGCGCGTTGCACATCTGCTGGAGCGCATTCAGAATGAGGACATTGAGGAGCTCATCATGGCGACCAACCCGAGCGTCGAGGGCGAGGCAACGGCGATGTATCTCTCGCGGCTCTGCAAACCGCTCGGCGTGCGCGTGACAAGACTCGCATTCGGCATGCCCGTCGGCGGCGTGATCGAATACACCGATGAGGTGACGCTCTTCCGTGCGCTCTCGAACAGAAGTGAGATGTGAGAGATGCGTGCGGCGATATTTGATATGGACGGGACACTGCTCGATTCGATGGGCATGTGGACAACGCTGGACAGTCAGTTTCTGCGGTCACACGGCATCGAGCCGCCGGAGAATCTGACGGATACCGTGATCAAAATGACGCTTGATGAAGCCTGCGCCTATTATGCGGAAAACTTCCCGCTCCATATGACGGCGGAAGAAATCTGCGCGGAGGTCATGGAATTCATCGGGCATCAATACCGCGAAACGCTGCTCCTGAAGGCGGGGGCAGCGGATTTTCTGCGCCGGCTGAATGAGCAGGGGATCCCGTTCTGCGTGGTGACTGCGACGGGCAGGGAGCTTGCGGAAGCAGCACTCAGCAGATGCGGCATTCTTCCGATGCTTGAATTCCTGATTACGCCCGATGACGGTCTGCCCGGCAAGCAGCAGCCGGATGTGTATCTGGAAGCGGCGCGGCGCCTGGGTGCATCGCCGCAGGAGACTGCGGTCTTTGAGGATGCACTGCATGCGGCGGAAACTGCAAAGCGTGCCGGCTTTTACACCGTCGGCTTCTATGACAACGCATCCCGCGGCGACTGGGACGCGCTCGAAGCCCTCTGCGATAAGATGGCGGGGAGCTGGTTTTCGCTGACGACGCCTGAATTCATGCGAAAATTCCGTGTATGAGCACGGTTTTGCGCATCCCGAAAAAATGGCTTGACATTTTGGCAGAAATCGGGTACAATAGGAGAAGCAGGCGTACAGTCTGCAAATACATTGACCGGAGCAATCCGGCGGAACGGAGTTAAAAATGGCAGATCTGAATACCCCTATGGAGAATGATGACGTCATGGACGCGCCCGAGCTCTATACGCTCGTCAGCGAGGACGGCGAGGAGAAGCTCTTTGAGCTGATCGACGTCATGGAGGAGGAAGGGAAGGTTTACTTCGCACTGATCCCTCACATTGAAAACCCCGAGGAGCTGCTGGACGGCGAGGTCGAGCTGGTTGTGCTCTCTGTGACCACGGCTGAGGATGGCTCGGAGGTTCTGGAGCCGATTGAAAGCGATGAGGAATATGAGCGCATTGCAAATCTCTTCCTGGAGCGCCTGGATGAGGACTGCGAGTGCGACGATGAGGATTGCGACTGCTGCCATCATCATGAGTGATTTTATCCAAAATCCGGACAGGAAATTGGTGAAAATTAACACTTGATTTTTCGCAGTCAGCATGGTATACTAGTATCAGAAAGCAAGATACATTCTGCCTTGTACGATCAAGTCCAACTTGATATAATCCAACATTTATATTCAGGGAATCCGGACTCTGCGCATAGGATTGCAGACCTCCTGCTTATGCATTACCAGTACTGACATAAGCGGAAGCAGGGAGCGTGAGCGGCGCAGGAGGATACCCACCTGCTGCAAGCGGGTTTTATGCGTTGGGCGACGGCAAGGCGGAGCTCTTGCAAATCAGCGGACGGCTCTTTTTGAGCCGTCCGTGTGTTTTTTTATGCGGAAAACAGGATCCCCCGGCTGTGTGAACCGGGGGATCATTCTTTTTTATTCGATCGACTCGACCTTCAGCAGATTGGTTGTGCCGGAGACGCCGAGCGGGACACCTGCCGTGATGACGACCAGATCGCCGGGCTCTGCGTAGCCTGCCGCGCATGCTGCATCGACTGCGTGCTTGAACAGTGCATCGGTGCTCGTTTCCTCTGCAATCACCAGCGGATAGACACCCCACGAGAGGTTCATCTGCCGCTGCCGCATCGCTTCGGTCGTGCAGGAGATGATCGGAAACATCGGGCGGTATTTCGAGATCAGGCGTGCGGTCTCGCCCTCTTTTGTCACAGTGATGATCGCACTGGCATCAAGGTCATGCGCGGTCGTGACGGTCGCGTGTGCGATTGCGTCTGCGATGGTGGTCTTCTTGCCGCTGCGGTTCATGAATTCGCCCTTGTAGTCGATATTGCTCTCTGTTGTGATCGCAATGCGCTCCATCGTCTTCACCGCTTCGACCGGGAATTCGCCCGCGGCAGTTTCGCCGGAGAGCATGATCGCGCTGGTGCCGTCATAGATCGCGTTGGCGACATCCGTGATCTCTGCACGGGTCGGGCGTGCATGCGTCATCATGGATTCCAGCATTTGTGTCGCAGTGATGACCTGTTTGCCTGCTTCGTAGCCTTTGCGGATCAGTGTCTTCTGGATCGCAGGGATCTGCTCGAAGGGGATCTCCACGCCCATGTCGCCGCGGGCGACCATGATGCCGTCTGCTGCCTCAAGGATCTCGTCGATGTTGTTGACGCCCTCGCGGTTCTCGATCTTTGCGATGATGCGCACGCCGTACCAGCCGAGGCTCTGCGTGAATTTGCGCAGATAGCGGATATCCGCGCCGGTGCGTGCAAAGCTCGCAGCAATGAAATCAAAGCCGAGCTTCGCGCCGAATTCCAGATCCTCCATGTCCGCGTCGGAAAGATAGGGCATCGAAAGGTTGACATCGGGGAAGTTGCAGGACTTGTGATTGGAGAGCGTGCCGCCGTGAATGACGCGGCATTCGATATCTGTGGAGGAAACATGCTCGATGCGCAGTTCAACGAGACCGTCGTTGATCATGACCGTGTCGCCGGGCTTGACATCCTTTGTGAGGCGCGCATAGCTGACACTGCCGATCTTGTTGTCGCAGGGGACATCGCGTGTGGTGAGCGTGTAGATGTCGCCGTCACGGATCTCCGTGGGGCCGTCCGGGAATGTGCGGAGCCGCACCTCGGGACCCTTTGTATCAAGCATAGTCGCGATCGGGAGTCCCATCTCCTCGCGGAGCTTTACGAGAGCCTCAAAGCGCTGCTTATCCACTTCGTAATTGGCGTGCGAGAAGTTGAAGCGGGCGACATTCATGCCTGCCTGCATCATCTGACGCAGCACCTCGGGCTTGTCGGTTGCGGGCCCGACGGTGCATACGATCTTTGTTTTTCTGAGTATCTGCTGCATGGGTGGTTTCCTCCTGCGAGTATATTTATTTCTCTGTGCTGGCAATGGGATCGTCGATAAAGACGATTTCCGAGAAAATCTGCGCTTTGAGGGCGGACAGGTCTTTTGCGTTGACCTTGCTGTCTCCGTTCACATCTGCCATCAGGAGCTGTGCCTCGTTGAAATCCGCATCAGCGATCAGGAAGCGGGACAGCAGCACGACATCGGCGAGCGTCCGTCTGCCGTCCGCGTTGAGGTCCCAGAGAATCATGGGACCCGGCTTGACGGTATAGGTACCGTCAGCTTGGCTTTCGGCGGTAATGCCCTTCGCGAGCTTTACCTCAGCGTACTCCGCTGCCCACGGCTGTCCGTTGAAGATCGTGAAATAGGTGAAACCTTCCTCTCTGGGTGTGTAAATCTTCAGCACACGCGTGCCTTCACCTGCCAGCGGGATCGGATACTCGCGGTGAGTCGGGATGTGGTAGTCTGCGGCAAGATTATATGGCGTGCCGTTCTGCCCGATGATGAGCTCTGCGCCGGTGCTCGGGTTTGTGGTCACGGCAACAATGACTTTTTCGTCCCGCATGGAGAGCGTGCCGTTTTCTTCTGTAAATGCACTGAATTCAGACGGCGAATCGGGGCGCCAGCTAAGTTCATCTGTCTCCGTGATAGAGCCGTCGGGCGCGAAATTGAAGGTATATGTCGCGATATGAATGGGCTCGCCGCCGGTGCTTTCTTCGAGCAGATCGTCCTTCGGGGAGCAGGCGACCGAGACTGCATGCTCACCGGTTTCCTGCGGCATCAGCGTCACGACCTGATAGGTCGGGAGATCGGCAAATGCCTCCTCGCCGCACATCTGGATGAACTGCTGATATTCCTCATAGGCGCGTTCTTTTTTTCTGTATTCCTCCCGCTCCTCCGCGGTCATGTTCACGGTCAGAAAGCCCGGTTCTTCCGGAATCTCCGGGACAATATTCTGCACGGAGACCGTGTAAAACGCAGGATCGGCAGTGAACCAGTAGTTCATATCTTTGCCCTGCTTGATGACAAAGCAGATGAATCCGCCCTCTGTATGGGTGCGGCCGTATTCGTTGAGAAATGCGACCGTGCCGCTCACATCGGTCGGCACCCAGTCGGGTGTCTGCGGCTCCAGATCGAGCGCTGCGGAGCGCACTGCCGGGAGCGCTGTGAGTGTGAGAACGGCGGCACAGAGCGCCGCTGCCGTCTTCCTGATAATTGCCATAGAGATCCGTCCTTTCTGTCAGTTGATGTGTGTGCGCAGCCATTCCAGCAGCGCATCGGTGTCGGCCTTGCCCGAAGCGACACGGAGGATGATGTCTGTCAGCTCCGCATCGGTGTATGCCGGTGCAATGCCGTTTATGGCAAGCGTCACCAGCATGACATGCGTGCCGGTGCGCTTGTTGCCGTCCGCAAAGGGGTGATCGCAGATGATGCCGCTGCCGAGATGCGCCGCCTGTTCAACGGGATCGGGGTGCAGCATTACGCCGCCGAAGGTCTGATAGGGGGCATTGACCGCGGAATCGAGCATCTCCGGGCGGATGATCTCCGGGGAGCCGCCTGTCTGCGCGATCAGTGCGCTGTGCAGCATCAGAACCTGTGCTTTCGTCAGTCGTTTCATTTTGCAAGTTCCTCATAGACCGCGGCATTCTGCGCCATCAGACGCTCGGAGACTGCCGTGACTTCCGCATCGGAGACCGTCTCCGCGCTGCCATCTGAGCTGAGATCCGCGATCAGCATGGCATCGCCGAAGGAGAAGAAGCGATATTTCTCCTCGACGGCGGTTTTGTAGGCGTGCATGACATTGTCATAGCCTGCGAATGCCGAGACCAGCATAATGAGTGTGGATTCCGGCAGATGGAAATTCGTGATGAGCCCGTCGATGACCTTGAAATCATAGGGCGGGTAGATGAAGATGCCGGTGTCGCCCTCGCAGGCACAGACCTTGCCGTGCTCCGCTGCGGCACCCTCAAGCGTGCGGCAGGAGGTCGTGCCGACTGCGATGACCCTGCCGCCGTTCCGCTTGGTTTCGGCGATCAGATCGGCGGTCTCCTGCGGGATCGTGTAATGCTCAATGTGCATGTGGTGCTTGGTGATGTCATCCTCCTTGACGGGGCGGAAGGTGCCGAGCCCGACATGGAGCGTGACGAATGCCTGATTGACGCCCTGCGCCTTGAGCTCCGCGAGCAGCTCCGGGGTGAAATGGAGACCTGCGGTCGGGGCAGCGGAGGAGCCGAGCTCCCGCGCATAGACCGTCTGGTAGCGCTCCTTATCCTGCAATTTTTCGGTGATATAGGGCGGGAGCGGCATCTGCCCGATTTCATCGAGCACCGCATAGAGGCTGCCCTCACAGGTAAAGCGTACCGTGCGCCCGCCGTCTTCGGTGATGCCGAGGACTTCTGCGTCGAGCTTGCCGCCGCCGAAGCTGAAATGTGTGCCGATCTTCGCCTTCTTCGCCGGTTTGCAGATGATCTCCCAGACCTTCTCGCCGACGGGCTTTAAGAGCAGAAACTCGATCGGAGTCTGATTCTCCGTCTTGACGCCGTAGAGGCGTGCGGGAAGCACGCGGGAGTCGTTCATGACGAGGAGATCGCCCGGGCGCAGGAACTGCCCGAGCTCATAGAAATGCCGGTGGCTGAGCGCGCCGGTGCTGCGGTCAAGGCAGAGCATCCGCGAGGAAGACCGCGGCTCGACCGGAGTCTGCGCAATGCGCTCCTGCGGCAGATCGTAGTAATATGTGCTGCGTTTTGTATAATCTATCATGTATAAGATCCTTTCCGGTTGCTGCTTACAGTATATCATATTTCGGTGTAAAAAGCAAGCGGAAATGCGCGGGTCTGCATGAGAATCGGCGGGGGAGCGCGGCGCTGTGAAGTATGGCAGAGATTTCCGCGAAAAATTTTTCAGAAGGGGCTTGACAATTCCCGCCGGATGTGTTATACTGTGAGTGAAGTTAAATGCACAGCATAAACCGCATGCTTCACATCAAAAAGGAGGATCCCTATGAAATTCGGTGAAAAGGTCCGTACCCTGCGCTTGCAGCAGGAGAAATCGCAGCAGGCATGCGCCGACGCAGCCGGCGTCTCCCGCAGAGCGTATATTGCCTATGAGACCGAGGGAAAGCTGCCGCGCACCCGCGAGGTCTATCAGCGGCTGGCGGCGTTCTTCGGCGTTGAATTGACCTATCTGCTCACGGATGACGAAGAATTTGTCGCAGAGGCGTCTGCGGAATACGGCTCGCGCGGCAGACGGCAGGCGGAGGCGCTGCTCGCTGAGATGACAGGTCTCTTTGCGGGCGGTGAGCTCTCCGAAAGCGACCGCGATGCCATTATGATCGCGATGCAGAAGGTCTATTTTGAGTGCAAGGCGAACAACAAAAAATACGGCTCGCACAAAAAGGACGACTGAGCGCAAGAGGTACATAGGATGGATTCTTACGGTGTTTACCGGCAGGCGAACGCACTCATGCAGCGGTACGGCAGCAATGACCCCGTGCAGCTCGCATCCGATCTGGGCATCCTTGTGCGGGATGTCCCCGCGCTGACCGACCTGCTGGGCATGTATATCTGCAAGCTCAGGCACCGCATTATCTTCATGAATCCGAACTGCAATGAGACGCTGTACCGCATGGTGCTCGGGCATGAGCTCGGGCATGACCAGCGGCACAGGAAGCTTGCAGGCGGCGAGGGGCTGCGGGAATTTGAGCTCTTTGATATGAACGATATGATCGAATATGAAGCAAATGCGTTCAATGCGCATCTGCTGATCGACGAGCGGGAGATGGATGCACTGTTCCGCGACGGCTATGACCTTGCTGCCGCCGCGCAGATGCTGCATGTCAACATCAATCTGCTGCTCATCAAGATACAGGAAATGAACAAGCTGGGCATGAAGCTGCGGCTGCCCTATCAGCCGGATGCACGCTTTTTCCGGCACACGACCGAATAGGGGGCGGCATGAAGCTGTTTCACAGGAAGCATGAGACCCTGCCGATTCCTGCGCCCTTTACGGCGGAGGATATCCGCTGTGAGGCGAGCACCTGCACCGGCGAGCGCACGATCGGCTTTTATGACCGCAATGCGCATCGGCTCCGGGCGGCGGAGCTTGTGCAGACAGAGCAGGATATCCGCGATTTTTACGCGAAATACGGCGCGGCGCTCGATGAGGAACGCCTGCGGCGGCATATGAGAGAATGAACGGAGGCGGGCACTTTGTCGGAGTATATCTGTATCGACTTAAAATCTTTCTACGCTTCGGCGGAGTGCGTTGCACGCGGGTATGACCCGCTGAACACGAATCTCGTGGTCGCCGACGAGAGCCGCACCGATAAGACGATCTGCCTTGCGGTGTCGCCCTCGCTGAAGGCAGTCGGTGTCCCGGGAAGACCGCGCCTTTTTGAAGCGAAGCAGAAGATCCGCGAGGAGAATCTCCGGCGAAAGGAGCGTGCACCGGGCAGGCAGTTTGCGGGAAAATCCTTCTATGCGGATGAGCTTGCGCAAAATCCCGCGCTTGAGCTGGATTATGTGGTCGCCGTGCCGCGGATGCAGCTCTATATGGATGTCAGCGCGGAGATCTACAACATTTATCTGCAATTCATCGCGCCGGAGGATATCCATGTGTATTCCGTCGATGAGGTGTTCATTGATGTGACCGGTTATTTGCAGACCTATCGCTGCTCGGCACATGATCTCGCGATCCGCATGATCCGTGAGGTGCTCCGTCAGACCGGCATCACGGCGACGGCGGGTGTCGGGACAAATCTCTATCTGGCGAAGGTCGCGATGGATATTGTCGCGAAGAAAATGCCGCCCGACAAGGACGGCGTGCGCATTGCTGAGCTCAGCGAACAAACCTACCGCGAACAGCTCTGGGGGCACCGCCCGCTGACGGATTTCTGGCGCATCGGCAGCGGCACCGCAAGGCGGCTTGAGCGGGAATTCATCTACACAATGGGCGATCTTGCGCGCTTTTCGGAGACAGGCGAGGACAGGCTGTTCCGCATCTTCGGCGTGAATGCGGAGCTGCTGATCGACCACGCATGGGGCTGGGAGCCGACGACGCTCGCCGCCGTGAAAGCCTATCGCCCGGAGAGCCGCAGTCTCTCGCAGGGGCAGGTGCTGCCGTGTGCGTATACCGCGGAAAAAGGTGCGCTCATCGTCCGCGAAATGATCGACCAGCTTGTGCTCGACCTTGTGCGGAAGGGGCTTGCCGCCGATCAGATTGTGCTGCACATCGGCTATGATCACACGGGCATCCCGGCGGATTATGCGGGAACGCTCGAGGTGAATTATTACGGGCGGGTTGTGCCGAAATCGGCGCACGGTTCGGTGAATCTCGGGGGATATACCGCCTCCGGCAGGCGCATGACCGAAGCCGTGATGCGGCTCTACCGGCAGATCACGGATCCCGCGCTGATGGTGCGGCGCATCAATGTGACCGCGAACCATGTCTGCTGTGCGCGGGAGCTCTGCGAGGACGATGCGCCGGTGCAGTACGGGCTCTTTGACGATGTGGAAGCGCTTGAGCGCCGCCGCAGACGGGAACGCGCCGCGCTGGAGCGGGAGCACCGTTTGCAGGAGACGCTGGTCTCGCTGAAGGGCAGATACGGCAAAAATGCCGTGCTGCGGGGCATGAATTTTCTGGAGGGCGGCACGGCGATTGCACGGAACGGGCAGGTCGGCGGACACCGCGCATGAGGTGAGAGGATGAATGAACTGCTGATCCGCGGGCTGGATATCGACTGGGATCTGATCGCAGAGGACAGCTATCTGCGCGGGATCCCGGCAATCGCCGCGCTGGAGACCCTGACGCTGCACAGCCCGGTGACGCTCTTTTCCGGCGAGAACGGCAGCGGAAAATCAACGCTGCTGGAAGCGATTGCCGTTTCATACGGATTCAATCCCGAGGGCGGCACGCGCAATTACAGCTTCTCGACTTACGATTCCCATTCGGAGCTGTGCGGCGCGCTGCGGCTGGTCAAGGGATACCGCCGTGCGAAGTGGGGCTATTTTCTGCGTGCGGAGAGCTTTTATAATGTTGCGACTGCCGAGGAGGAATACGGCAGGCTCTCGATCCGCGGCTCTGAATATTTCCACCGGCGCTCGCACGGCGAGAGCTTCCTCAAAACCGTGCAGACCAATTTCCGCGGCGACGGACTCTATCTGCTGGATGAGCCGGAATCGGCGCTCTCTCCGCAGCGGCAGCTGACGCTCCTGCTGGAGATTGCGCGGTGTGCGGAGGCGGGCGCACAGTTTCTCATCGCGACGCACTCGCCGATTCTGCTCGGGGCGCCGGATGCCGAGATTCTCAGCTTTGACGGCGGAGAGATCCGTCCCTGCCGCTATGAGGACACCGAAAGCTACCGTGTCACAAAACTGTTTCTGGATGACCGCATGCAGATGCTGCGGCGCTTGGAGATGATACCATGAAGGATGATTTCACTGACATTATCAATCTGCCGCGGTACAGTCTGCGGCATCACCGCCCGATGGGAGAGGGGAGCCGTGCGGCACAGTTTTCCGCATTTGCGGCGCTGACAGGCTATGACGAGGAGATCGGCGAGACTGCGCGGCAGACCACTGCCCGTCAGACGCTCTGTGAGGATGATCTGGCGGCGCTCGATGCGGCATTTGAACGGCTGCTTGCCTCCGGGAGCGCGGCGCCGCTGGTCGCTGTGCGCTATTTTCAGCCGGATCCTTTGAAGGCGGGCGGCACCTATCAGACCTATACCGGCAGATTCCGCTTCTATGACCGTGCGGAATGCCGTCTGAAATTCATGGACGGCAGGAGCCTTGTGATGCAGAACATCTGCGGGATTCAGTTCCTTGAATCATAAAAAACGCGCATCCGCTCAGAAACGGATGCGCGTTTTGTTTGACAGAAATCAGCCGTTGTACTCGTTGATGTAAGCGTCAACAGCGGAGTAGATCGCGGAGACAGACTCGCTCCACGGTGTCTGACCCTTCGATGCTGCACGGATGCCGTTCTCGTTGGAGTCGAGCAGGCCGGAAACATCAGAGGAGACTGCGTTGAAGAAGTCGTAGTACGGATTTGCCTGTGCCAGCTCATCGCACTTCTTCTTCATCTCGACCATGTCATCTCTCCAGGCATAGTCGTTGACGAGCTGCTCAGTTGCGATTGCATTTGCACGCTCGTTGGTGATGGTGACGCGCTTGCAGGCTGCGAACTTCGCAACACCCTCGGGGTTCTTGCCGCCCTTGACGAGCACATAGCCGTCGAGCCCGCACGGGATGTAGTATGCGCTTGCGTTCGGATCCTTCGGCATCGGAACGAACATTGCGTTCTCACCGTAATCCTTCTTCCAGGAATCGTTGTAGAGAGCCCATGCGCCGCACGGGAAGAACAGGGTCTTGCCCTCGCCGATGTAGTTCGGCATTGCGGTCCAGCCGTAGTCGCCGACGCCGATTGCGACGAGGCCCTTGGTGCCGAGCTCGAACATCCAGTTCTGGAGGCGCTCGATTGCAGGATCCTTCAGGTTGTTGACGAGCTTGCCGTCCTTGACATCAATGTAAGGCACGCCGCAGGTTGCGGAGAGACCCGCCTCAAACCACCAGCCGTCGATACCGAACTGGTTGTTGTCAACATCGACAAACTGAGAGAGCTCCTCGGTGAAGGTATCCCAGGTCCAGTTGCCCTCAGCAAAGAGCTTTGCCGGATCCTTCAGACCGTTCTCTTCAATGGTATCCTTGTTGTAGATGACAACGCAGTTATCGCCGGAGACAGCGTTTGCGATGACATAGTGCTTGCCCTTCCACTGGAAGAGATCCATGGTAGACTTCATATCGGCAAAGAGCGGGTCATTGAAATCAATGTAGTCGTCGATCGGGACGAACATATCCTTGATGGCGCCCTTCGGGAATGCATCCAGGTCAGAAGCCGGGAAGAAGTCGATGCCCTCATCGCCGTTGATGGCGTTTGCGAGCGTGTCATAGCGAGAGGACCAGTCAACATTGTGGAACTTGACCTCGCCGCCGTAGCGCGACTGGAAGATCGCGAGCTCGATCGGGGTGGACTTGCCGGTGCCGTCCGGGTTAATGTCCCAGTTTGCCATCCAGTGAATGGTCTTGTTCTCGAGTTCGCCGGTCAGACGCTCGTCAGCCTTTGCGACCTCTGCAACCTCAGCAGCAGTTGCGGAATCGAGCGACTTGTAGCTGGATTCACTGCCGCCGCAGCCTGCGAGACCGCCTGCCATCGCTGCGAGCAGAACCGCCGCGATCGCAAATCTTGTCTTTTTCATTTGGTTTCCTCCTAAATTCATTTCACAAGAAATCATAGGATCCCCGCAAATATGCGGAATCACAATACCATTTTATCACATTTCCATCATAATGTCAATCGCAGATTAGAAAAAATCTGTTGCAATTTGATTACATTTTCTGTTGCCTGGTACAAAAAGAAAGTGATTTTGCCGGATTTTTAGCAAGATAGCACGAAATCGCAATTTTGAAATCCGCAAGATGTTACCGTTTGAGATATGTTTTCAGGAACTGCCCGGTGTAGGATGCGGGATTCTCTGCGACCTCCTCCGGCGTGCCCTCCGCGACGATCATGCCGCCGCCGCTTCCGCCTTCGGGTCCGAGGTCGATGATGTGGTCGGCAGACTTGATCACATCCATGTTGTGCTCAATGACGACCAGTGTATTGCCTGCATCTGCGAGCTTTTGCAGCACCGTGATCAGGCGGTGGACATCGGCGTTGTGGAGACCGGTGGTCGGCTCGTCGAGGATATAGATGGTTCTGCCGGTGGAGCGGCGCTGGAGCTCGGTCGAGAGCTTGACGCGCTGTGCCTCACCGCCGGAGAGCGTGGTCGCGGGCTGCCCGATCTTGATATAGCCGAGCCCGACATCCCGCAGGGTCTCGAGCTTGCGCGCGATCTTCGGGATCGCCGAGAAGAACTCGCAGCCCTCCTCGACAGTCATTTCGAGCACATCATAGATCGACTTGCCCTTATATTTCACCTCAAGCGTTTCGTGATTGTAGCGTGCACCTTTGCAGACTTCGCAGGGGACGAACACATCCGGAAGGAAGTGCATTTCGATTTTCACGATGCCGTCGCCCTCGCAGGCCTCGCATCTGCCGCCCTTGATGTTGAAGGAGAAGCGTCCTGCGCCGTAGCCGCGTTTTTTTGCATCCTGCGTCTGGGAGAAAAGCGTGCGGATGTCGCTGAACACGCCGGTATAGGTCGCGGGATTCGAGCGCGGCGTCCTGCCGATTGGGGACTGGTCGATGCAGATGACCTTGTCGAGCAGCTCTGTGCCCTCGATGCGGTCAAATCCGGTGCTGCGCACCTTTGCACGGTTGAGCTGTGCCACGAGATACTTATACAGGATCTCATTGACGAGCGACGACTTGCCCGAGCCGGAGACACCCGTCACACAGATGAACTTGCCGAGCGGGAAGCGTACATTGATATTTTGCAGGTTGTTGACCTTTGCGCCGAAGACCGTGAGATATTCGCCGGAGCCCTCGCGCCGTTTCTCAGGGATCGGCACACGCTTTCTGCCGCTGAGATAGGCGCCGGTCTCCGATTTCTTGCACTTCATAATGTCCTCAAGCGTGCCGGCACAGACGATCTCGCCGCCGTGTACGCCGGCGCCCGGTCCGATATCCACGATATAATCCGCGGCACGCATGGTGTCGTCATCGTGCTCGACCACGATCAGCGTATTGCCCGCATCACGCAGGCGCTGCATCGTTGCGATGAGCTTTTCGTTGTCGCGCTGGTGCAGACCGATGCTCGGCTCATCGAGGATATAGAGCACGCCCATCAGCGAGGAGCCGATCTGCGTTGCGAGACGGATGCGCTGGCTCTCGCCGCCGGAGAGCGTGCCAGCCGACCGTGCGAGCGTGAGGTAGCCGAGTCCGACGCTTTGCAAAAAGCCGAGTCTTGCGCGGATCTCCTTGATGATGAGCCGCGCAATGAGCTGCTGCCGCTCGGTGAGCTGCATCTCCGCGAAGAAGGTGACCAGCTCATTGACGCTCTTGTGGCAGAGCGTGTCGATATCGACACCGCAGACAGTGACCGCAAGCGAGATCGGGTTCAGGCGTCTGCCGTGACAGTCAGGGCAGGGCAGCTCGGTCATATACTGCTCCAGCTCCTCCTTCGCCCACTGTGAGCCCATCTGCCAGCGGCGCTTGAGATTCGGAATCAGACCCTCGAAGGCGTGGACGAACACCTGACCGCCGTATTCCTCCGCCTGATGAAGCGTCAGCTTCTTTTCTCCTGTGCCCCAGAGGACAAGGTCGATCTGCTCCTTTGTCAGCTCTTTCAGCGGCACATCGAGCGGGAGCCCCATCTCCTCATGCAGCGCGTTTGCATACATATTTGCGGTTGAGCGCGGGTCCGCCCAGTTCCAGCCGAGCACCTTGAAGCCGCCCTCGCGGATGGTCAGATCCGTGTTCGGCATCATCAGCTCGGGGTCGAATTCCTGAAAGACGCCGAGACCCGTGCAGGTCTCACAGGCGCCGAAGGGATTGTTGAACGAGAACATGCGCGGCGTGAGCTCCTCGACGGAGATCTCGCTGTGCTCGGGGCAGGCGTAGGTCAGCGAGTAGAGCTGTTCCTCGCCGTCGATCACATCAATCAGGATCAGCCCCTCCGAGAGTGAAACTGCCGTCTCCAGGCTGTCATTGAGGCGCGAGCGGATGCCGTCCTTGATGACAAGGCGATCCACGACGATTTCGATATTGTGCTTCTGGTTCTTGTTCATCTTGATCTTTTCGGAGAGATCATAGATGCTGCCGTCTACGCGCACGCGCACGAAGCCGGATTTCTTCGCCTGCTCCAGCTCCTTCTGATACTCGCCCTTGCGTCCGCGGACGATCGGCGCGAGAATCTGGAACTTCGTGCCCGGTTTCAGCGTCAGGATGGCATCTGCAACCTGATCGACCGTCTGCTGGGAGATCTCCCTGCCGCAGATCGGGCAGTGCGGCACACCGATGCGCGCATAGAGAAGACGCAGATAGTCGTAGATTTCCGTGACGGTGCCGACCGTGGAGCGCGGGTTCTTGGAGGTTGTCTTCTGGTCGATGGAGATGGCAGGGGAAAGCCCCTCGATGCTGTCTACATCGGGCTTTTCCATCTGCCCGAGAAACTGGCGTGCATAGGAGGACAGCGACTCCATATAGCGCCGCTGTCCGTCCGCGTAGATGGTATCAAAGGCAAGCGAGGACTTGCCGGAGCCTGAGAGTCCCGTGAAGACGATCAGTTTGTCACGCGGGATTTCGAGATTGACATTTTTCAGATTGTGCTCTCTGGCACCGCGAATGATGATTTTATCGAGCATAGGTGTATTTGCGATCCTTTCTTGTGTGAATCATTGGAGGATTGAGACGGCAGCGCCGATCAGGCGCAGCAGCAGGATGCCTGTCAGTACCAGACCGACGATCAGGTCGGTTTTGTTCTTCTTTTCCGCCTGCGTTACGGCATTGCGGTAATCGTCCGCGAACATGACTGTGCCCGTTTCGTCGATCGGGCGTTCAAGCCATGTGCAGAGCGCAACCTGCGGCGGAAGCATTCCGTCAGCGCCGCGCATCGGATCAAGGGCAGAGGGGCTCGGGGAAATCACAGGATTCAGGAAGACCGCGAGCTGCACCGGCATCCCGACCTGTGCGTTCAGTGCGGCGGGCGTGCGGACGCCGACAAAGGC
>JAEEGL010595976.1_pt1 | contig 70044 bp, 65 predicted proteins | sample 9134231 | NCBI WGS metagenome assembly JAEEGL01 (sample SAMN16246548, study PRJNA631951) | gut metagenome | biome: gut microbiome; feature: rumen; material: fiber-attached | host: Bos | place: Iran: Karaj | collected 2018-10
ATTTAAAAATTGAAGTAGATTTAACTAAGAAGAGTATAAGTGATGCTATTAAGTTATTAGATCCAGATAAGATTATAGATATTAATATTTCCAATACACCATTAGAAACAATTATTAGTTCTATTTATAAAGGTAGTAAGAAATGAGAAAATATTTATTTATAATTAAAACGACATTTATTGATTCTTTGCAATACGTTTCTAGTTTATTATTTAGATTCTGTGGATTTGCAATTATGATGTACGTTTTAACAAGTTTATGGAGATATATTTATAGTGATGGAACTGGAGTTATTAATGGTTATACTTTTAGTAAGATGATTTGGTATTTATTACTAGCTGAAACTATTAGCTTTGGTAGTGGTAGTAATGTATCTAGTAGTGAAGTAAAAGATACTATTAAGAGTGGAAATATTGCTTATCAAATTAATAAACCATATAACTATATTGGTTATGTAGTTTGTAAGTATATGGCTGATACTTTTGTAAGATTTATGTTTTTCTTAGTAATCAGTATTGGTTTAGGTTTTATATTTGCTGGAGCTATTGAAGGATTTAATTACATGTCTATCTTGGCAGGTATTCCAGTATTTATATTCGCAATTTTGATTGTGGGTTTAATTAAAATTTTAATTAGTTTAACTAGTTTCTGGGTAGAAGATTCTAAACCATTTCAACATGTTTATAACAAGATTGTATTAATGTTTGGTGTATTCTTCCCATTAGAAATGTTTCCTAAGTTAGTAGGTACTATTATTAGATATAGTCCTATTTATGGAATTAGTTATGGACCTGCAAAATTAATATTAGATTTTAGTGGAGGTTTATTTAGAAGTATTTTAATTTCACAATTAATAACAATGATTGTATTGTTATTAATTATTAAAACTGTATATAGAAGGGGAGTGAAGAAGCTTAATGTTAATGGAGGTTAGGAGTAATCTTAAGATAATGTTCTTATCATTTAAATATAATTTGATGAGAGCAATGGAAAATAATGTTGCATTTATGACATCGGTTATAATGATGATATTTAATAATGCTTCATTTATTATTCAATGGATTACAATATTTAGTTTAAAAGAAGTAATAGGAACATATACCTTAAATGATGTAATGTTATTCTGGGCATTGTCTTCTGGATCATTTGGTATTACACATATCTTCTTTAATGGAATTACAAGAATACCAGATTATATTGAACATGGTAAGTTAGATGCATATCTAACAATGCCAAAAAATGTTTTATGTCAAGTTGCTACTTCTAGTTTAGAACCTTCAGCTGTTGGTGATTTATTATATGGATATATAGCATTAATTATCTTTAATTTTAGTATTAAGAATTTACTTTTATATTCTATTTTAATTATCTTTGGTGGTTTAATATATGCTGCTTTTATGGTTGTATATTATTCACTAACATTTAAATATATTAGAAGTAATTATTTTGCTGAATCATTGAGAGATGTATTCTTGAACTTAAGTTTATATCCTGATGTTATTTTCAGTAAGGTATTAAAGATTTTAGCTTTTTCACTAATTCCAAGTGGATTTGCAGTATGGATTCCAGTTTATATGTTATTAGATTTTAAATTGAAATATATGTTATATGTAATACTATTTACAATTGGAATTATTACATTAGCTTTCTATTTATTTAATAAAGGATTAAAAAATTACTCATCTAGTAATTTGATGGATGCAAGGTCATAAAAAAAGACATTCGATTGAATGTCTTTTTTAATTAATTGTTTTTGGCTTGTTGTTCATAATTAGCAATTGCATTTTGAATGTATTCAGCATATTTAGATTTGATTTCATCATCGATGAATTCAACTTTATATTCTTTTCTTAATTCTTGCATTGCTCTAATATTTGCAACAGGATTTTCTTCTAAATATTTTTCAGATAGTTTATCAACTATTGTATCTTTAACATCATCTAATGGTGCTTTGTCTTTAGTTTCAGTTCTTAATACTACATGGTATCCTAATTCAGTTTTAACTAGTTTAGTAGTATATTGACCATCTTTTAATTCATAAGCAGCAGCAGTTAATTCGCTATATGTATTTCCTAAAGTATCCTTGTTGATGAATCCTAGGCTTCCACCTTTTTCTTTTGTAGCTTCATCTTGAGAATATTGTTTAGCTAATTCAGCAAATTTATCATTAACTTTACTTGAATCAGTTTTCTTTAATTCTTTAATAATATTGTTGATTGTATCTTCAGCAGCTTTTTCAGCAGCAGCTTTTTCAGCATCAGTCATACTGTCAGTAACAGCTGGTGTTACTAAAATGTGACTAACTTTGATATCTCCAACAATGTTATCATTGTAATATTTTTCAATATCCTTTTTAGGAATTTGAGCTTTGCAATAATCATTGATTGCAAATTCTTGTAGATAATTTACATAAACATAGTTTTTATATTCTTCGATAGAATTATAATTTGTATAGTATTGAATAGCTTCAAGTAATTGATCACCATAAGCTTGTTCTAATTGTTGCATTGTAGTTTCAGCAGAACTCTTAGCTTCTTCAACTTTATCTTTATATTTATCTTCTAAGATTTGTTTATCTACCATGTTTAGTAAAGTTTCTAGTGCATAATCTTTTTTCATTTCTTCGTATAGTTCATTAGCACTAATCTTTGAACCATCCTTCATTGTTACAACTGCTTCGTCCCCATTAGATAATTTTGGTATTCTTCCACACCCTGAAATCATTAATAAGCAAAGGACTAATAAAATAATTTTTTTCTTCATTTGTTTTCCTCCTTAACAGTACCTATTATAGCAATTTAATATTAAAAAAAGCAAGATTGACATGTAAAAAAACAGTTAAGTTTTGAGATATTCTTCTAAAGGTGTCGAATAAATGTTTTTCTTTTGATTTTAAAGGTTAAATAATGTTATAATGATTATGGTGAGTATTATGGCTAAAAGAAGAAGATCATCAAAAAAGAAAACTAGTACCAATTCTTATAGTCCAGAGTTTGTTGGACTTATATTAATTCTAATAGGAATATTAGGATTGGGATTTGGTGCAGTTGGAATTTTTATTAAAAAGCTAGCTATGTATGCTGTAGGGGAATTATGGTTATTAATACTTATGGTATTTATTTTTATAGGTATTTATTTGTTGTTTAAAAGACAATTACCAACGTTGTTTACTTCGAAATTGGTTGGTTTTTATTTATTATTAATTGTTGTTATTGTTTTAGCGCATTTCTCATTTATTAGAGATATTGCACCTAAGCAAATTATGGATGTGACAATGCATCGTTTACATGATAGAACTGGAACGATTGTGGCTGGTGCTTCGTTATTAAGTTCTGGTCAGACGAGTTATGGTGTCGGTGGAGGTATGATTGGAGCATTCTTTGCATTCATACTTGCAAGTTTATTTGATAAGATAGGAACATTAATTGTTTTAGTAATATTATCTATTATTTCAATAGTATTAATGTTTGACTTTAGTTTATCTGATGCATTAAATAAAACGAAAGATTCTTTATTCACTAAAGATGAAGGTGGAGAAGATGGAGAAGACGAAGATGAAGATGATGAGGAAGAAGAGGAAGAGAAACCTAAGAAATCTTTGTTGAGTTTATTTGGCAAGAAGAAAAAAGAAGAAGTAAAAGCAACGCCTGTTACGATTGCTAAAGAAATAAAAGAAGAAACTGAAGTTCCACCTGTGGAAACAGAAGCAGTTGTTAACAAAGGTTATGTATTACCAAGATTAACTTTATTAGATCCGCCAGAAACTACTAATGAAGTGACTGGATCTAAAGCATTAATTGCTAGAGGTAATGAATTGGTTAAAGTATTAGCTGATTTCCAAATTCCTGGAGCAAGAGTTGTTGCAACACATGTTGGACCTGCGGTTACACAATATGAATTAGATTTACCAGCAGGTACTAAAGTAAGTAGAATATTAAATATTAATAAAGAAATAGCTTTAGGATTAGCTGCTAAGGATGTACGTATTCAAGCACCAATTCCTGGCAAGAGTACAGTAGGTATTGAAATTCCTAATGGTGAAATATCAGCAGTTAAGATAAGGGGTATCTTACAAAATATAACTAATAATAAGGGTATTCAAGCGGCATTAGGTAAAGACTTAATGGGTACACCAAGATATTTTGATATTACAAAGATGCCACACTTATTAATTGCTGGTTCTACTGGTTCAGGTAAATCAGTATGTACAAATAGTATTATCATTTCAATATTAATGAGATATAAACCAGATGAAGTAAAACTAGTATTGGTAGATCCAAAACAAGTTGAATTATCTAATTATAATGGTATTCCACATTTGTTATTACCAGTTGTTACTGATCCAAAGAAAGCTGCTGCTACATTACAAAGAATAGTAGTAGAAATGGATAATCGTTATAGAGCATTTGCTGAAAACTCAGTAAAGAAGATTGATGATTATAATGACTTAATGAGTCGTAAAGGACATAAAGATGCTAGAATGCCTTATATCGTAGTTATTATCGATGAAATGGCAGACTTGATGGTTGTAGCAAGAAAAGAAGTTGAAGATTCTATTATGAGAATTACACAACTTGCACGTGCTGCTGGTATTCACTTAATTACAGCTACACAAAGACCAAGTACAGATGTTATTACAGGTATTATTAAAGCTAATATACCTTCAAGGATTGCTTTTGCTGTTGCGTCACAAGTTGATTCACGTACCATCTTAGATGGTGTAGGAGCAGAAAAACTATTAGGTAAAGGTGATATGTTATTCTTACCTATGGGTCAAAATACTGCGGATCGTATTCAAGGTTGTTATGTTTCAGATGATGAAATCGAAAGAGTTATAAATGCTTGTAAAGAACAACAAACAGCAGTTTATGATGAAACATTCCAAAACATGCCTAGCGATGGTGAAGGAAGTAATGGTATTGGTTCAGGCCCTGGTGGAACTGATGACGATCCATTATATAATGAAATAGTTGAGTTTGCTATGGAGACTGGAAAAGTTAGTGCATCTTTATTACAAAGAAGATTTAGACTTGGATATAATAGAGCTGCAAGAATAGTAGATCAATTAGAAGAAAGAGGAATTATTGGACCAGCTAATGGTTCTAAGCCTCGTGAAGTATTAATAGGAAAAGAAGAATAATTTTTATAATTCTTCTTTTTTTTATGTTATAATTTTCATAGTAGAAAGGTATGGTGGTAACACATGAAACATAATGGTTTTACATTAATTGAAATGATGGCTGTTATAGTACTAGTTGCATTATTAGCAGTAATTGGTGTTGCTACATATACTAATGTTAATGAATCAGCTAAGCAGAAAACTTTAGAATCAAAAAAAGAACAAATTAGATCTTCCGCTATTAAATGGGCTAAAGAAAATAATATAAGTAATAAGACAGTTATTTCTGTTAATGCTTTAGTAGTAGAAGGTTATTTAACAGCTGATGAGAATGAAGTTGGCAAAATAGGTGTTATCGAAAATCCAGTAACTGGTGAAAATATGATTTGTAATACTGTAGATATTTCTTTAAAAGAAGGAGAATATCTTGCTGCAGTTAATGACAAAGAAGAAAATTGTGCTTTAGCAACTCAATCTTTAGTAGATACTAATATAAATATTAAAGTAGTAGATGCTAAGAATAAAAATGTAACAGGTAGTGGTTCTATTGCTGCTTGGACAAACCAAAATGTAATGATTATCGTTTCAAGCAGTACATATGACTCAAGAGCCACAAGTATTTCATACGACTTTGAAGGTAATACAATTACTAAACAAAAGTCTGGTAAGCAAAAGTATACCGGCAGTTCTTATATAAGTGAAGGATCAGCAGGTAACTATTATAATGTATTCCATGTCGATGCTAATTTAATGTTAAATACTAAAATAGTTGTTACATATAATATAGCTGGTGAATCAAGTAAGAGTAGAGCTTATACAATAAGAATAGATAAAGAAGAAGCTAATGCTTCTGTATCGTCAAATAGTGAATGGTTAACCGTTGATAAAGATGTATATGTTACAGTAGATGATGGAAAAGGTAGTGGACCAAGATACTTCTATATTGGTAAAGATCAAGACATCAATAATGCAACAAGAAAAACTGCTGGGTATAAAACTAAAGTAGCGGGTTTAGAAGTTGGCAAATATTATATTTGGACTGAAGATATTGCTGGCAATAAATCTTCTACATTTAAAGTGATACTTGAATTAAACAATGTAGATAAGACAGAACCGGCTTGTGAAGTGTTGTTTCATGGCCATCCAGGTAATAATGGGTGGTATAAAGAAGTACCAGTAACACCAGGTGGAAAGAATACAGTTAAAGCTGGTATAAGTGGTATGAACATCGGAGTTAATACAACTAAGGATGACCCAGAATATACTGCTTTTGCAGCCTATAACGAATTTAATGAGGGCTTAGGAACAACAAGGACAACTAATACTTCTAAATCCGGTGTTGATTATTATTGCCATGCTAAAACTTTAGCTGGTAATTATGCAAATGCTAAGAGGACTTTAAAACTAGATATGACACCACCAACAATAACAATAGATACAACAACTGATACAAATTATACTCAAATTAAATCAATTAAGTTTACTGTGGCTGATGGTTTAAGCGGATTACCTGAAAGATTACCATTTAGGTGGGGTTGGTCAAAGAGCCAAGATTGCGCAAATTTAAGTACTACTGAATTTGTAATGTATGGACATCAACACCCGGATCCATATACTTCATATATTTATGGACCTAAAATGTGGTTTAACCAACCTTTGACAGGAATATATTATTTGTGTATAGATTTTTCTCAAATAACTGATTATGCAGGTAATCATGCAACAAGTGTTAATGGAAGTGGTGGCGGCGGAAGAGCTATTTTTGGACCATTCTATTTCGATAATACACCTCCAGTTTGTGATGGAAATAATGGTAAAACAACTTGGACGAATGGAAGTTATACTATCAATCAATTGTGTATTGATGATGATGGAACAACTGATCAAAGTGGATGTGAGCAACGTACTTGGACCACTAAATATTTAGATAATCAAAGTGTTAAAACTGATAAAGTTACTATAGCAGATAAAGCAGGTAATACTACTAAGTGCCATTATGATGTTTATTTGGATAATAAAAAACCTAGTTGTTCTCTTACTCAACCTGGTGCTGATGGAAACAATGGATGGTATAAATCTTCAAGTGTAACAATATCTGCTACATTTAAAGATAATGGTACGGTTCAAAGTGGTGTTGGTTCTTATGGAACAGCTAAAACTACTGGATCTACAAATGGAAATTCAAGTGTAACATTTACAGAAAATGGTAAGAGTTTAAAAGCTTACTGTTATGTTAAGGATGTTGCAGGTAATGAATATTCTAAGAGTTTAACATTTAAAAAAGATGATGGAAGTGAAATGGGCAATTGTAAAATTCTTTATGGTAATACGTCTTGGAAAAAGAAAGCGAATATTACAGTAGGTGTTGAACTTGGAAGTAAACCAATTAGTGGCTGTAATGATGGATATAACTGTAAAACTAAAGATGAATATCCAATTCATGATAACGAAGCAGTTACACAAGGAAATACTAGTGGTAATTCTTCTGTCTTATTTATGTCAAACTCTGGAGTTGTTTATAGTTGTCCTAACGGACCTCATAATATCTATTCAGATAGACAGAAACCAACTTGTTCTGTAAGTAAATCAAATACAGAAACTACATCTGGAGTAACCTTCACCGTTACATGTGATGATGGAGCAGGTTCGGGTTGTGTTAGTTCTGGCGATAGTCAGGGAGAACATACTGATGTAAAATCAAGCAAAACATATACGGTAAAAGATAATGTTGGTAATAAGGGAACTTGTGCTGGTTCTGTAACATCATATAGTTGTAATCCACATAATTGTAATAAACATACATGTTATGGTAAATGGAGTGATCTTGGAGCCTGTAATGTTCCTGACAATAAGGCTAAAAATTCTGATACTAAGGAATGTACGGAATGTGGATCACAAGGTTTATACCAATGTAAAACACGTAGCAGTTGGGATTGTTACGATACATGTTACGATACATGTTATAAATAAAAAAGATAGATTTTCTATCTTTTTTTTATGCTATAATTTAAATGGTGGTAGTATGCAATTAATAGATAAAGCAAGAGAATTAATAAAAGGACAAGAATATGATAGAGAAGGTAACAGTAGAAAGTGTTACTTTGTTAATATTGATGGTAGAGATTATGCATTACTAGTTTATCCTTGTGATAGTAAAGAAGAAAATACACTTAGATTGCAAGCTACATGTGATTTAGTTGAACAAGGTTTAGATACACCTCATTTAATTGGTATAGATTATGAAGATGGAATGGCTTATGAAATACAAGAAAGAGTAATGGGTAAGACATTTGCTTATAGAACTCCTAGTAGATGTGGTGGAGAAGAAATCTTTATGACAGATTTTATCTATTCTTTAAAGATATTAGATAACGCTGATAAGAGTGCTTTCTTAGGTTTATTGAATGATGCAAGAATTTTTTATATAAATGGATATGATTTAGATTGTCATCCAGATAATTTCTTGATTGATAAAGAAGGAAATTTTACATTAATTGATTTAGATTTATATGAGATGCCTAAAAAAAGGGAAGATAAATTTTATTTATATTGTAATGTATTACCTTATATGATTTCATTTGTTACTTCAGTTTTTTTGAAAGAAGATTCTAAGTACTATGATGAAATTAGAGAGTTATTAAGAAGTATTGGTCATAAATGGTTTGAAATATGTGTAGAGTATTTAGCTATGTATGATTTTGAAACTCCAGAAATGAGACAAATATTAAATAGAGTATCATTTAATTATTTCTTAATGGATCAAGCTGAAATAGATCATATGATTTATAGTCATTTTAGTGATGATAGAATAATATTAGGATAGGTGCTATTAATGGAAAAGAATATTAAAATTGGAATAGGTGTAATGATTAAAAAAGGTAATAAAATATTACTTGGACATCGACCTAGCAAGTTAGAAGATACTGGTGGAATATATGAACCTGATAGTTGGAGTTTACCAGGAGGCAAACAAGAATATGATGAAACCATATTTGATTGTGCTATAAGAGAAGTAAAAGAAGAAACTAATTTAAATATTTCTAAATTAGAAGTATTTGGAGCAGTTGATAATTTCCAACCAGATAGACATTATGTAACAATTCAAGTTATTGCTCATAATTATTCTGGGGAAGTAAAAGTAATGGAACCAACTAAACAAGATAAATGGGAATGGTTTGAATTAAGTAATCTACCTAAAAATCTTTATAGTCCTTCTAGAGGTTTTATTGAAGATTATAAGAAAAAGGAGAAAGAATAATGGAAAAGAAATTAGGATTTGGATGTATGCGTCTACCAATGAATGGTAGTGAAGTTGATTATGATGAATTTAACAAGATGATTGATTATTATATGGATCATGGCTTTAATTATTTTGATACTGCACATGGCTATATAGATGGTAAAAGTGAAAAAGCAATAGGTGATTGTTTAGCACCTAGATATAAAAGAGAAGATTATGTATTAACTAATAAATTAACAGGTAATTATTTTAATAAAGAAGAAGATATAAAACCATTTTTTGAATCACAATTAAAAGCTTGTGGTGTTGAATATTTTGATTATTATTTAATGCATGCACAAGATAGAACTAATTATGGTCATTTTCAAGAATGTCGTGCTTATGAAATTGCACAAGAATTAAAAAAAGAAGGAAAAGTAAAACATGTTGGTTTATCTTTCCATGATACTGCTGATGTATTAGATAAGATATTAACTGATCATCCTGAAGTAGAAATTGTTCAAATACAATTTAATTATGTTGATTTTAAAAGCCCAAGTGTACAAAGTGAAGAGGTTTATAAAGTTGCTAGAAAACATGGTAAAGAGATATTAATCATGGAACCTGTTAAGGGTGGAGGATTAGTAAATCTACCTGATGAAGCTAAGAAGGTATTAGATGAAGTTAATAAAGATAATTTAAGTTATGCAAGTTTTGCAGTTAGATTTGCTGCTTCATTTGATGGCGTTTATAAAGTATTATCTGGAATGAGTAATTTAGAACAAATGGAAGATAATGTAAGTTATATGGAAGACTTTAAACCATTTAGTCCAGAAGAATATAAAGCCGTTTATAAGGTTGCTGAGATTTTTAAAAATCTTGGTGGAATACCTTGTACAGGTTGTAGATATTGTACAGCTGGATGTCCAATGAGAATTAGTATTCCTGATTTGTTCTCTTGCTATAATGCTAAAAAGGTATTTAAAGATTGGAACAGTGGAATGTATTATAATCTACATACTAAAGATAATGGTAAAGCAAGTGACTGTATTAAGTGTGGTCAATGTGAAAGTGTATGCCCTCAACATTTAAAGATTACGGAGTTATTAGAAGAGGTTGCAGAAACATTTGAATAAAAAAAGATGTGTAAACATCTTTTTTTTATTGTTTTGTCACTTAAGTGTCACTTTAGGGTAGTATTATGAAATCAGAAAAGAGGAGAAAAAGTATGGAAGAAATATTAAAAGTGGATAAATTAACAAAGATATATGGAAAAGATAATAATAAAGTTGTAGCTTTGGATAAAGTATCTTTTACAGTTAATAAAGGTGAATTTGTTGCTATTATTGGAGCAAGTGGTAGTGGTAAATCAACATTATTACATTTAATAGGTGGTGTTGATCGACCTACATCAGGTAAGGTATTTATTGAAGGAGAAGAAATATTCAAATTAAGTGATGACAACTTAGCAATATTTAGAAGAAGACAAGTTGGTTTAATATATCAATTCTATAATTTATTACCAATATTAAATGTAGAAGAAAATATTAAATTACCTGTTGAATTAGATGGTAAGAAAGTTGATGAAAAAGACTTAACTGAATTATTAAAAACATTAGGATTAGAATCAAGAAGAAAACATCTACCTAATGAATTATCAGGTGGTCAACAACAAAGAACATCTATTGGTAGAGCTATGATTAATCATCCAGCAATAATCTTAGCAGATGAACCAACAGGTAACTTGGATAGTAAAGCTTCAGATGAAATTATGGAATTATTAAAACTTTCAAATAAAAAATATAATCAAACTATTATTATGATTACACATAACTTAGAATTAGCTAGTCAAGCTGATCGTATTATAAAACTAGAAGACGGTAGAATTGTAGAAGGTGAATAAGATGAATTTATTACATCGACTTACAAAAAAGAATTTAGAACTCAATAGGAAAAGAACAATAGTAACTATCATAGGCATTATATTATCAGTAGCTTTAATAACTGCTGTATCAACAGTATTTATGAGCGGTTATAAATCTATTGTTCAATTTGAAAAAGTGTTCTATGGCGATTATCACATGGTATTTGAAAAAGTAGATGAAGATAATTTCAATAGAATTAAAAATAATAGATATGTGGAAAATTATTTTTATAGTAATGAAATTGGTTATAGTAAATTAAAAGAAGGGAAAAATGATTATAAACCTTATTTATATGTATTAGCATTTAATAAAGAGGGTTTAGATAAAGCTGGTCTTGTATTATTAGATGGAAGATATCCAGAGAATGAAAATGAAGTGGTTATTTCTTCACATATTAAGACTGATGCAAGAGTTAAATATAATATTGGGGATACTTTAGAATTAGATATAGGTAAGAGAACTATTGATGGAGTTCAAGTAGGTCAACATATTATGTATGATACTGAAGTAGGAGAAGAATTAGTTGATATAACACATAAAACATATAAGATAGTTGGTCTTATTGAAAGACCATCTAATGTTGTAGAAGACTATAGTGCTCCTGGTTATAGTGTTATTACTTATACTGATCATCCTTCAGAAAAATCAAGTATTTATGTAAGATTCAATAAAGATGGATTAAAGCATAGTAAGAAAGCTATTAGTAGTTTAATGAATATTGATTATTCTTTATATTTAAAAATGAATGATGATGATCTTACTGAAGAAGAACAAGCACAAATTGTTCAAGATGTTAATTATGACATTAACGCTAATGAATATTTAATGACATTAGAGGGTGGCCTTTTTGATAATAAAATGTTTGAATCTTTAGGTAAGATAGTTGCAGTAGTAATTGGTATTATTATTGTTACTTCAGTATTCTGTATTAAAAATAGTTTTGATATTTCTATCGCAGAAAAGACAAGACAATATGGTATGTTAGCAAGTGTTGGTGCTACTAAAAAACAAATAAGAAAGAATGTATTCTATGAAGCATTTAGATTAGGTTTAGTTGGTATACCTTGTGGAATATTATTAGGTTTATTTGCATCATGGATATTAATAATAATTACAAATCTAATATTTAAGAATTTCTTAAGTGTGTATGATTACAATTTCTTAATATTTAGTATTTCTATTCCAGCTATATTAGTATCTATTGCACTTGGAATAGCTACATTATTCTTATCAAGTTTAAGAAGTGCTAGAAAAGCTAGTAAGATAGCTCCTATTACAGCAATTAGAAATAGTGAAGAAATAAAGATTAAAGCTAATAAAGTTAAATCTCCAAAAATAATTAAAAAGATCTTTGGTGTAGGTGGAGAAATCTCTTATAAGAATTTAAAGAGAAGTAAAAAGAAATATCGTACAACTGTTATTTCAATAATAGTATCTATAGCAATATTTATTTCATTGTCTTCATTAATGACTTTATTATATAAAACTATTAAACAAGAATATTCTGGAAAAGATTATACATTAGCAGTTAATTATAGATTAGAGAAAATTGAAAATGAAAAACAAAAAAGAGAACAAATAATTAACTTGGATGGTGTAAAAGATTATGCAATTACAAATGCTATGGGTGGTTATGTAATTGAGAATGAAGGAGTTAATTTCTCAGAAGAATATTCAAAAGTAACAGAAGATAATGTTAATAGAAATAATGAATATGGTGAAGAATATAAAGATTTAATTTTGGCTCGTGTTGGAGATCATGCTTATAAGAATTATCTTAAGAAGCTAGGATTAAAAGAAGAAGATGTTAAAGGCAAAGGTATACTATGGAATTATGCACAAGTATATAGTGCCAAAAAAGCAGACATGGTAAAGGTAGAATGTTATAACATCAATAAAAATGTTAAGACATTACATCTTTCAAAATTACAATATGATGAAGAAAAACAAGAAGAATATGTAGAAAAATTTGCTGATATAGATTTAGTAGAAGTTACACAAGATAAACCGTTTGGTATTACTGTTAATGGATCTGCAACTTTAATATTAGATGATGAAACATATAATAAATTAGTTACTGATCAAGTGCCTTATAATGAAATATTAATAGATGCAGATAATGCTGATGATTTACAAGATCAAATAGAAAAGATTCTAGATGGTGATGATTTTACTATTACTAATATCTTAGAAGATGTAAGAATGATGAGAGCATTAGTATTATTAATAGGTATTTTCTTATATGGATTTATTACAGTAATTATCTTAATTGGTATTACTAATATCTTTAATACAATAACTACTAATATGGAATTAAGACAAAAGGAATTTGCAATGTTAAAGAGTGTTGGTATGACTAAGAAAGAGTTTAATAGAATGGTAAGATTAGAAACATTCTTCTATGGAACTAAAGCTTTATTAATTGGTTTACCAATAGGTATCGCTTTATCAATAGTGTTATATTACTTATTAACTAATGCTACGTCTTTAGTAAATTATCCAATACCTTATGTTCCTGTATTGATTTCTGTTGTAGCAGTATTTGTATTAATTACATGTATTATGAAATATTCTATTAGTAAGATTAATAAACAAAATATTATTGAAACTATTAGAAATGAAAATATTTAATTAAAAAGAACTATTTGATAGTTCTTTTTAAATATAATGTTATAATAATGGCGGGTGGTTAATTATGCACATATTATTAGTTGAAGATGACAATGATATAGCTAGTAATTTAGTTATATTATTGAAAAATAATAACTTTGATGTTGTTGTTAGTAATTGTGTTAGTGATGCTATAGATTGTTTAGATAAATCATATGATTTAGTAATACTAGATTTAACTTTACCAGATGGTAATGGTTTTGATTTATATGAAGATTATATTAAAGATAGAAATATAGCAACAATATTTTTAACAGCGAAAGATGATGAAGAATCAATTGTTAGAGGATTAGATATTGGAGCAGAAGATTATATAACAAAACCATTTAGTTCTAAAGAACTAATTGCGCGAATTAATAAGATCTTAGCAAGAAGTAAAAAGAACAATAAGATTAAAGTTAAGAACATAGAATTAGATCTAGATAAGATGAGTGTATATAAAGATGATGAAGAAATAATCTTAACTAGTTTAGAGTTTAAGATATTAACTTTATTATTTACGAATTTAAATAAAGTTATTACAAGAGATGTAATAATAGATAATGTATGGAATTGGACTGGCAATGATATAAATGATAATACAGTTACTGTTTATTTAAAAAGAATAAGAGAAAAACTTGATACAGATATAATTAAAACGATTAAAGGAACAGGTTATAGAATAGATGAAGAATAAAAGAATATTAGTATTAAGTTTGTTATGTGTTATTACATTAATTGCTTTAATTGTTAATGGTTATTATTTTAATAAGAAATTAGAAGAAAATAATAATAAAGCAATTACTAGTATTTTATATATTTTAGATGAAAAAGATGTAGATATTAGTAGAGATGAAATAATAGAAATAATAAATTGTAAAGATTTAAGTAAGTATCAAGGTTTAGAAAAATATGGAATAGATAAAGATAAAGATTATGTATTATTATCTAATGAAAGGATTGTAAGAAATTATTATATTAGTTTAATAATTATTATAATTACTACTTTTGTTTTAGTAATAATGGTATTAATTTTTTATAAGATAAAAAGAGATAAAGAATTAAAGGAATTATTAAGTTATTTAAAAAGAATAAATAAAAAAAATTATCAAATAGATATAAAGAAGAATAGTGAAGGCGATTATTCATTATTACTTAATGAACTATATAAAACAGCTGTTATGTTAAATGAACAAAGTGAATTAAGTAGAAAAGATAAAGAAGCTTTAAAGAATTCATTAAGTGATATATCTCATCAACTTAGAACACCTTTAACATCTATTAATTTAATGATAGATAATGTAATGAATGAAGATACGTCTGAAGCAGAGAAGAAGAAATTATTAAGAGATATTAATCATAAGATTAAGAACACATCTTTCTTAATAGAAAACTTATTAAAGTTATCTAAGTTCGATGCTAATACTATTAACTTTAAGAAAGAATATATTAATGTTAGTAAAATATTAGACGATGTTAAAGATAATTTATCTTTATTATTAGATTTAAAAGATGTAAGTTTAAATATTGAAGGTAACGAAAAGATTAGAGTATATGTAGATGCAAAATGGGAAGTAGAAGCAATAAGTAATATTGTTAAGAATGCTATAGAATATTCTAGTGAAGGAAGTAAGATAGATATAACTTATGAACAAAATGATATTTTTACTAAGTTGGTAATTAGAGATTATGGATGTGGAATAAGTAAAAAAGATCAAAAGCATATATTTGAAAGATTTTATAAAGGAGAGAATTCTAGTAGTAATAGTATTGGAATAGGAATGTCTTTAGCTAAGATGATTGTAGAAAAAGATAATGGTACTATTAGTGTAGAATCTAGTGATGAGGGGACTAAGTTCATAATAAAAAATTTCAATAATTAGGGAGTGATAAGATGAATAAGGAACTATATAAATTATTCATGGATTATCAAAGAAGAGAACTCGATAAACAATTTATTGATGAAGCTTATGCAATGATGATAGAAGATGAACCATCATTAAAACCCTATATAAAGGGGATGGATGTTAGTGATGATGATAATAAAGATTTGGGCACTTATAGTGGGGATGATAAAGAAATAATTGTTTATAAAAGAATGATTATGGAAAAACCAAATCAAGTAATTGAAAATAAAAAGTTACAAGCATTAAGAGTTTTACGTCATGAAATTGAACATGCTAGAAGTTTTCAAAAACTAGATAAAAGAAGAAATGATATTGAAACAGAAATAATTGATTATTCATTAAAAGATTATCCATATATGGATTGGTTAGAATCTTTACCACAGAAAGATAGAGAAGAAGTTCTTTATAGATGGTTTACTAAAAAGAGAAATTATTTAATTGATCCAGAAGAACGTTTAGTAGATATTAGAGCTCTTAAATATTTGGTTAATATGTTAAAAGGCCAGAAACAAACTCCAGATTTATTGATGGCTAGAAAAGCTTTATACTTTGCTTATACTAGAGGCTATAGAAAGAATGGATATTATATTGATCCACCAACATATCAATTTCTTTTGAAAATGGGATTGTTTCGTGAATATTACTTGTTAAAGAAAAAAGTAGAAAGTATTCCTGCTGATTATGTACAAGAAACTGATAAGAAGCAAGATGAAAAAGAAAAGTATGCATTTGAAACTAGATTATTATATGGATTACCTTTAAGAGAACAAGAATTTGAACAAGGTATTCTAGATAAAGTTAGATTAGTTAAAGTAAGAAAAGTTGATCGATGATCAACTTTTTTTGTAAGAAATATGGTATAATATAAATATGATATGAGGAGTCAGTATGAAAACCGAAGAAAATGATATTATGGAATTTGAGTATAAGTTTCCTAAAAATGTATTTATTAATGATATATCTGCTATAGTAGGTTCTTTTATGATGATTATTTTAGTTATGGGTATTGTTAAGATAGTACTAAAAGGTTTTTTTGCTGGTTTTTTATTAATTGTCTTTTCTTTAATATTATTAGGTGTTTGGATATATATTAGATATTATTTAAGACATAACTTCTTAAAGATTAATAAAGGTTTAGTAGTAATAGATATTAATAGTATTATTAAATCTTATAAAGTAGAGAACATAGATAGATTAGTTTATATTACTTATGATAAGTTAGTGTTTGGTAAACCATCACAATATGTATTCTATATGGATGATGGAGTTAAGTATGCAGTTGAAAGCCATGAAAAAGATAAAAACAATGTTAGAGCAATAGAATATATTAAATCTAAGTATAAAAAAGATATAGAAATTGTTGAAAATAAGAAGAATTATTGGTTAGAATTAATACTTGGTATATTAGTAATGGTGTTAGTTGCATTGATCAAAATTTTGTTTATGTAGTTTTTTGTATTATAATAGTAAACCAAGTAAGGGGGAGTTTACTATGGCAATAGAAAAAAATGAACAAAGAAAGAAATGGGAAGATTTTTCTGGCGAAGAAAAAACTAGTCTTTTAAATCATTGGTTCTATTATTATGGTGGTGTTATAGTAACACTAGAAGAAATAGAAAAGTTTGGAGAATTAGCTAAAACTAAACAAGAGGAAATTTTTAATTATATTACAACAAGTCTTATTTGTAATAATACAATTCAAACTAATGTGTTAGTTGCTTGTATGAGACAAAATAAAGTTGATGAATTGTTTGAACATGTAATTAATGTTCAAAGTATAGAAGATGAAGCAGCAAGAGCGCAAATAGAAGAGGTAAGAAATTATATAGTTAAAGAAATGGTTCATTCATATTTATATCCAGAACCACCTGTACCTATGGGTGTAGAGGTTGTGGCTCCAGAAGAAGACCAAGGATTGGATTTTTAAGTAGGTTTATCCTACTTTTTTTGTGCTATAATAATACTATGATATTAGAGTAGGTGGTTAGAATGTTTAGTTTTGATAAAATGCTATTATGTTTTATACTTGCTTACGTGATTGTGTTTTTGTTAGAAATAGGTCATGTAATTATTAAAATTAAATTTTTTTCGATGAAACCACTTGATGGTGATATCTTTAATGATGTATTTAAAAAGAACAAAGTGTGGAGACCTTTATATACTTTTTTGATATTTAGTATATTTGGTTATGGATATAATAGTAGTATATTTGAGTATGGATTTTTATCTTGTTTAATATGTGGTTTAATTTGGTTGTTCTTGGCAATAACTTTTGATTATTTATTACGTATTTTATTAAAAAGTCCTTGTAATTTTAGTTTTGATGAATATTATAATGATAAGTATTTATTTGTAATACTAAATTATGGATTATTATTGATTAGTCCTTTTATTGGTTTATTATTTTGCAGATAGGATAGATGGTTATGGAAAGACAAGATAAGATTGTTAAAGCTAGTTTTTTAGGAATTCTTACTAATGTAGTATTAGTTATATTTAAAGCAATAGTTGGTTTTTTTGCTAATTCGATTGCTATTATGTTAGATGCGTTAAATAACTTAAGTGATGTATTATCTTCAGTTATTACAATAGTAGGTACTAAGTTGGGTGGTAAAGAACCTGATAGGGAACATCCATTTGGTCATGGAAGAGTAGAATATTTAAGTGCAATGGTTATTGCAGTTATTATTTTATATGCAGGTATTGCTGCTTTATCGGAATCAGTTAAGAAGATATTTAATCCAATTGAACCAAAATATAGCGCAATTACATTGATGGTAGTTGGTGTTGCAGTAGTTGCAAAACTATTCTTAAGTATGTATGTTCAAAAAGTTGGGGAAGAAGTTAAATCTAAAGCTTTAGTTAATTCTGGTAAAGATGCTAGAAATGATGCGATCATTTCAATAACTACATTGGTAGCAGCAATTATTTATTTAGTTACTACTATTAGTTTAGAAGCATACTTAGGTGTTATTATTTCACTATTTATTATTAAAGCAGGTATTTTGATGGTAAGAGAAACATATAGTCAGATACTTGGAGAAAGAATAGATAGAGAAATATCTATTGGAATTAAAAGAACAGTTAAAAGTTTCCCTGAAGTAACAGGGGCATTTGATTTAACACTAAGTGATTATGGTCCAGATATGTATTTAGGATCTATTCATATAGAAGTACCAGATACAATGACTGCTGCAGAGATAGATAAATTAACAAGAATTATAACTGAAAAAGTTTATAAAAAACATAATGTTTTATTATCAGCAATAGGTATTTATTCTGTTAATACTAAAGATAAAGAAGCAATGAAAATAAAAGGTCAAGTTGAAGAGATAATAAAAGATTATAAGGGAATCTTACAATCACATGGATTCTATTATAATAAAGAAGATAGAGCAATTAGTTTTGACTTAGTATTAGATTTCGCTTGTGAAGATAGAAATAAAGTTTATCAAGAAGTACATGATAAAGTCCAAGAATTATATCCAGATTATAAAATAAGAATTACAATGGATTTTGATGTAAGTGATTAAAAAAGTGTAATAGTTAGTTAAAAAGAAATTATAGTTGGAAGAATACTTATAAAAAGAATAAATGAATATATCAAAATAAGATTTTGATATATTTTTTTGTGATAAAAAGACATTTTAGTCATTTGATTATATTTGGAAGATGGTTTATTTTGTTTTCAAGAAGGGGGATGAATGGAAATGATAGGATTCATAATAGGTTTAATGATAGGTGGTTTTGTGGGAGTTGCTATTATGTGTATGTTACAAATAAATAGAGATATAGATTAGAGAAACTTGGTTTATTCTTTCACTTTATTATGGTATAATTGATATGATAGGTTGGTGTGTCTATGATGATAGGATAGGCATACTGAAATAGCGCTCGCGAAAGGAAGATACTAATGGATGTGAAAGAACTCATTACTAGATATAAAGAAAAATTAGTATTCTTAAAAAACAAGTTAAAGGAAGAATATGAAGAACTAGTAAAAAAGAATGAAACAATTACTAAATTAAGGTCTTTATTTGATATCTATAGAGGTAATGATTATTCTAAGATAGTTATGCAATTACCTACAGAAGAAATAGTTCAATATGCTAATCTTGTTGGGGTAAGATGTACTTTAGAAGAAGTAAGTAAATATAGATATATAGTTTCTGAAAATGCTTTTAAAGATTCATATAGATCAAAAGAAGCAAAAGGATATTTTGAAAATATTGCTTTAAAGTTAAGAAATGAATCATTAAAAAGAATCAAGAGCGATAGAGAAGAGTATTTAAAAGATACATTAGAGTATCTTGAATATTTAATTAAGAGAGTTGGAAACGGAAGAATTAAAGGATCTGTTGATAATATAGATAAAGCAATTGATTTGTTTGATTCAACTCCTTTAAATGGATTTACTGATGCTGAGAAGAAGGAATTAATTAAGCAATTAGTATTATCTGATTTAAATAATCTTGTTAAAGAAAGTTCTAATATTAGTGAAAGATTATTTGGTAAAGAATTTAAAGAAGATGTTGTTTCTTTAGAACCAGTAGAAGAAGTTAAAGAGGAAACAGTTTCTGAAGATACTCCAGTAAAAGAAGAAATTCCTGTTCAAGAAGAATCGACAGATGAAGTTATAGAAGAAATTGCTGAACCTGTAGTAGAACCAATAGAGGAACCTGTAATAGAAGTAGAACCTCCTAAGAAATATAGAACATATATTTCACAAGAGAAAGTTGTTTTACTTGATAAGATAGGTTTATATGCAGATGGAATAATAGATTCTTATCCACCTAAAACACCTACACATGAGGAATATTTAAATAATATAGTTCCACAAATAATAAGTCATGAAATTACTATTGAAATGTTAAGAGATGTTTTAGTTGTAGATAAACAATATGCATATGTATTGGCAGTTTATTTAAGAGATTTAGTATTATCTATTAATGATTTCTTAAATACAGAAGAAGAACAAGATGCAGAAGTAGTAAATGATTTGTTTGATGAACAAATGGTAGAAGTTAATTCAGTTTATTTGGTATTAAAAGAAATTATAGAAAAAATAAGTAAATCATATAGTGAAACTGAAGAAGAACTAAGTGAATTACCAGAAGATGGTAAATTCAAATTATTATTTGTTAGAAATGGTCTTGAATCATATTTTAGTAAGAGTTTATTTAATTTAAGGGCTTATGAAAATATTGGTAATGTTGAAAAAATCTTAGAAGACTTAGAAAATGGTAATTTTGCTAATGATAGAAAGATTAAGAATTTCAAATATAAGACTAAAGGATCATTTGCTGTATTCTATAGAGTTAAGGATGGTCACATATTAGTATTTAGTATTGTCTTAGTTAGAGATCTTTCAACAAAGAAGACAGATAGTATGTTAATGATGAGTGACTCAGTAAATGAAATAAGATTAATAAGAGAAAGAACACCTGAATATGATCGATTAATTGAAGATAGTGAAAGAGAAAGAGATAGTTTAAGAGTTATGTTAGGAGTTGCTGCAAGTGGAGTTCAATTATAATTTAACTTTTGAAGAATTATCTTCAGAATTAAAAGAATTAATATATGGTGTTATTGAAAAAATATGTGAAAATGTTGAAAAATATAATATAAATATCCAAGCTTTAAGTGAAGAAGTTGGAATGAATTATGAACAATTAATGGATTATATGGTTCATCCAAAGAATGATTATTCTGGATATTTAGATATATTAGATGCAATAAATAGAATGTTAGGAAGGTGAAGTACATGGGTAATATAAATGTAGTTGAAGACTTATTAGGTATATTATCAAGTAAGATTAAAAAGTTTGAAAAAGAACTTAGAAAACAAATGGCTGCTGATCCTAACAAAGAAGTAATAAAAAAAATAATAGAAGATATAAAAAATGATCGTTATGCGATAGCTAATATTAGTCAAAATGATTTAATGTCATATTTTTCTAAATATTTAGTATCAACTCATGAGTTTGATGTAGAAGAAATTAATAGTTTCTTTGCACGATATAAAGTTACGGAAGCTGTTGCTCGCGGATATACTAAAGGAATAATGATAAAGTATGATCTAGATGATGAAAAGACAGTTGATAAATTAGTTGAATATTTAGAAAGATGTCTAGTGGCAATAGAAAATATGGCTAAAGGTGGAACGGATAGAGAATTAGATAAAACTAGTTTTGCTCCATATTATCGTTTGTATGACAAACTTCGTGATGGCGAAGGATTAGAGTTTTTATCAAAAGAAGATATTGAATTAATAATTGAATTAATTGGTTCAAAAGATATGAATTATTATAGACAAGTAATGGAATATATTCATGAATATAATAGAAATGTTTATGATAATAAAGTAGTAGATGCTAAGGAAACAATTGATAATATTGGTAATCCAGTAGGAGAAAAAAGAAAATATTCAATTGATGAAGATCTATTAAAGAAAATATTTGATGAATATGGTTTTACTCTAGCTGGAATGCCTGAAGATATATATTCAACTATTCTAGCTACATGTGATTCTGGAAGAATAATTGATATATTTGATTTTATTAATTCTAATCCAAAATATCATTTCTTAAAGAACTTTGGTGCTTCTTCTTATGTAACTGAAGATGATAAAGGTAAGAAGATTGAAATACCAAAGAATAAGACTTTGATTAGAAGAGAATTTGTAGTTTTATATCAAATAATTAGATTTTCTAATAAGAGTATTTTAAGGAATTTGATTGATGATTGTGAAAAGAAAAATGTTAGCTTAGAAGAAGTTTTATTAAAAGTTAAAGGTGTTGTTAAACATGTTACTAAATCAAGGAATGTTACGCCAGATAACGCTAATTTAAATGACGACTATTCAGATATCAATTGTGTTGGTACATTTGAAAACTATATTGCTAATTCAGATGAATTAATTAAGCTAGGTAAAGAATATCATGGACGTGATTTCTTACATTATGCTCTTTGCTGTGAAACATATTCTGAATGGTTGGGTACAAATGCTGCTAAGTTTAAAAATAATATTGAATTGTTAAAAAAATATGGTTTTGAATTTACAATAAATGATAATCCAAAGACAGTTGAAACGATGCCTTGGATAGTCACTTTAGGTATGGATACAGGTTTATTAAGAGCAAGAATTGATTTGTTGATTGAAAATGGTGTTAGAACTGGTACAAGAGATGAATCATATAATTATTTCTTAAAATATCCATCAGTATTGTATTATAACGAAAAAATAATAAAAGCTATTGTTTGTAAGAGTTATAATGGTGAATTAAGTTATAGAGCTAATGGTCAATTACATGCTGTTAGAAGAGAAGTAGATGGCTTTGATGAGGAATACTATAGTAAACAAATAGAAAGACCAAGTTTAGCAGAATTAAGAAAAGATGTACCTGAAAAATATAGAACTATTGCTGAAGAAGCACAAGATATTGATTTTAATTATAGTGATGAATATCTTGATAGGTTAGAAGGGTATATATTTGGTGAAGGCAGTGCACTAGATGGTCTAGCTTATATAATAGGTGATGTAGTAGTATCTTTACCAAAAGTTAAGAGAATATGGAAAGCAATTAGAAACAATTATAGTGAAGATTATGATCTTGATAAATTGTTTGTATTTGCATTAACATATGGAAGTTATTATGATGATTCTGAGTTATTAGAATTAAATTCAGTAATTAATGAAAGGAAGTTTGATTAGTTATGAATTTTTTGAAGAAGATAGGAATCAGTAATAATACTGTTAAAGAAATGCTAAAAACATATGAACCAGAAGTAATCAACAATGCAATGTTAGATGAAAAGAAAATAGTAGAAGTTATATTCTTCTTAAAGAAGAACGGTTTAACTAATATAGATGGATTATTACTTTATAATTTACCATTCTTGTTCTTGGGAAAAGAAAAGATAAAAAAACTATTAGAAAAAGATGGTTCTATAAAAGAAGCTATTGAAAAGATTAATAGTGATATTAAATATGTAGATAAACTATTAAATAAATAAAAGATGTGAGTAATCACATCTTTTTTATATATTCAATAAAGTTAGGAATTAGTTTGTTTGATGAAGTATCTATATAACCGATATCAAAATTACGAGTAGGTAAGTCAAAATCAGTTTTAATTACTACATATTCTTTGTCTTTATAATTGACTGGGTTACCAATTCCGATACCAAAACCATCTCTAATTAATTCACGGCAAAGACTATAACTGCCGAATTCATATGTTGGCTTATAATCGATACCTAAGGATTTTAGATAACGATCAAAGTTCTTTCTACCGTGATGGACATCAGCAGTTAAAAGAATTAAAGGATAGTTATCTAGTAATTCTTTTAGAGAGAATACTTTATCTTTAAATTCGGGGAAGTAATTAATTGAAGCGATGAATTTATCATCGATTCTAAATTCTTGGACCTTTTTAAAATTGTCTATTTCTTCATAATTATTTTTTATGACAATATCTAGTTTACCAATCTTAGCATAGTCATTTAAAATTCTTATTTCTGCTTTAACTATATTAATATGGACTAGGGGATTGGCTTCTTTAAATTTTTTCAAAGCATCTTGAACAAACAAACCAAAGTTGGTAGTCGTTGTTCCAATGTAGATAACGCCACCTTTTTTCTTTTCTCTTTCAATTATATTAATAGTAGTAGTAAGATTATCTAGAATTTCTTTAGTATGTTCATAAAGGATTAATCCTTCGTTAGTAGGGATTACTCCTTTTTTGTTTCTTTCAAATAATTTGGTGTTTAGTTCATCTTCTAGATCTTTAATAGCTTTAGTAACTGCTGGTTGGGAAATATTTAGTTTGTTACTTGCTTTAGTTATATTTCCTTCCTTAACTACAACATAAAAATATTTTAAAAGGTTTAAGTTTAGGTTGTTTAACATAGTTATCACCGAGGCTTATTATATCATAAAAAATAGTTATTGATATCATATAAAACATATATTTTATTTATAAATAATGGGCTGTTATATTTAAGGTGAGGGGAGGAAATTACAAAAAAATTACAAAGTTATTAACAAAATGTTAAAAACATATTGACTTTTGAAAAAAGAATGTTACAATGTAATTGAGAGGTGATATTAACGAAATGTTAATAACACCGAAAAGGAGATGAATTTAATATGGCAACAGGTGGAAGAAGCGGTCAATATTTCGTTGCTTATCGTGGAGACGATATTTCTAGTGAAGAAATAGAAATGGAATTGAGGAATCGATGTCGATCAAGCGAACAAACCGTAAAAGTAGTTAAACATCATGGTGAATGTTTCGCTAAGATGGTGTTATCTTCATATACTGATGATAGAGATCCTTATTATGATTCTGGTAGCAGAGTTACATCTGTTAATGGTTATAATCAAGCTGAAATGGCTAGATTAAATAATACTTTTGAATTAGGAATCACTGATGATGATCAAATTTCTAGAACCACTAACTTTATGTATAAAAGATTTGGTAATAGGATGTTTAAAAAGATGAATGGCTTGCATGTTTGTGCAGCTATATATGATGATAAAACAGAAGAACTGATTGCTGGAGTTACTGAACCAAATAATCAATATACTCATTTGTATTATGGATATACAAGTCCTAATAATGAAGTAATGTTTTCAAATAATGAAGAAGTATTAAAAGAATTCTGTCATGATATTAAAGAAATGCCATCTAATACTTATATGATTGATAATCAATTATATGATTTTGATGGAAACAAAATAGAAAATACTGTTAGTAATGACGATCCATTAATTAAAAATAATAGAGAAAATGCTGAATCATTAATTGGTGGATTAAACAAGTTATTAGTACAAGTTACTAATGAAGCAGTTAGAGAAAAGATTGAAAAGAATGTTGAAGATTACTTATCTAGTGATGACCCTAAGAAAAGAATTACTGATTATATTATTAAAGAATTGGATGGTCAAACACAAAGAGAAGTACTTAAGCTAATTAAAAATGCGATTGAAAGAAATAATTTGGAAGACACAATTGAGAGAGAATTAACTGGTAAGTTTAATGAAAAGTTAGATGAATATGTTAATAATATAAGTCTTCCAGTAGTTCATATTCTTAAATTAAAAGATACTGTATTAGGTCAAACAAAAGGCGGTTTCTATCATGAAAAGTTTGAAGAAATCTTAAGTCAAGTTCAATTGAATGAACCGGTATTATTAATCGGACCTGCAGGTAGTGGTAAGAACGTTGCTGTTCAACAAGTTGCTGATGCACTTGGACTTCATATGTACTATACAAACAATGCATCTAACGAATTTAAATTAACAGGATTCATTGATGCTGGAGGTAATTATAGAGAAACAGAATTCTATAGAGCATTTAAAAACGGTGGATTATTTAACTTAGATGAAATTGATGCATCTGATCCAACTGCGTTAATCGTTATTAATTCAGCGTTAGCTAATGGTTATATGGCATTCCCTCATGAAACAATTGATAGACATCCAGACTTTAGAATCGTAGCTGCTGCTAATACATGGGGTAAAGGATCTGACTTACAGTATGTTGGTAGAAATGCATTAGATGGTGCAACATTAGATAGATTTGATAACATCTATATGGATTATGATAGAAAGTTGGAAAGAAATTTATATCCAAATGATGAGGTACTAAACTTCATGTGGGCGTTTAGAGATGGAGTTGATAAATCTAAAATTCATCACATTGTATCTACAAGAGGAATTGGTAAAGTTTATAAGAAACATGTTAATAACTTCCCGGTTGAATTAATTTTAAGAACTAACGTAGTAAGAAATCTAGGACAAGATGATGTTAATACTATTATTGGTAATATGGAACACATTGGTGGTAACAAATACTATGATGGAATTAAGAGATTAAGGTTGACTAAGTAATATGTATAGGTATTATAACAAAGAAGATTATATAGTTATGGAATATAATTTTGATTCCATAGCTGAGTTCCTAAATTATTTAGATAGTACACCAACGACTAGGGTTTTTGAATCAAGGGGAAACCTTGCAAGTGACGATGGAGATGTAGGTTTTACACAAACTCGTTCACTTGCTGAAGCTGAAGAACTATGTAAGTATGGTTATCATAGAGATTTTGAAAAGTTAGTTGAATTAAAATATTCTTTAGAAAAATATATCAAAATGAAAGGAACAAGAGGTCAACAATATAATTACTATGTTGGTTATGCACCAGATGTTAAAGCTTATCTTGAAGGAAATCCTTTATCAATGTTTGATAGACAAAATCCTAAAAGAAAACATATAGATATCTATTATAATTCTGCTATATTAGGTGATGTATCTACAGAAGAAATATTTAATAGAGGTGCAGTTACTCTATGTTTAGTAGAGATCTTAGAAAACATGGGTTTCAGTGTTGGCTTAAATGTATTTACGATGTCTGGTTGTGATGGTCAAATACATTATGCAAAATTTAATTTGAAAAAGAATGAAGAAAAATTAAATATTCAAAAATTATATTTCCCATTATGTCATCCATCTTTCTTAAGAAGATTAGTATTTAGATTAAGAGAAGAAACTCCTGATATTAGAAGTGGATGGACACAAGGATATGGTAGAACTTGTGACGATTATACAATACGTCAGATAATTAATTTACAAGATAATGATATAGTTATTTGTCAACCTGATGAAATGGGAGTTAAAGGAAGAAATATAGTAGATGATGCTAACGCAATGTTTGATTATATTAATAAGTTTAATAAGAGTGATATTGAACTTAAACATATTGAAAGAGAAGAAGGCAGAAAATTAGCATTAACAAGAAATTAAAAAAGGACTATTTAAATAGTCCTTTTGCTTTGGATAATAAATCACCAGCATTATCAAGGCTTACTTTAGCCTTAACTCCATCAACAACTTTGTTGATTTGATCATCTGGTAAATCTACTCCTAAAACGCTTTCAACGGCTTTGATTGGATCTGATTTAAACTTCGAAGCGAAGCCTTTATCACTCTTGATTTTATCAACGATTTCGTTGATCATCTTTTTCAATTTATCCACAATTCCATCTCCTTGACTATATTATAGTTTAATAATATAAAAAGTGGTATAAAAAATGAATAATAATGTTATAATGTTATTATGAATGGAGAATGGAAAATGTTTAATTTAAAAGGAAGAGTAGCAGTTATTAGTGGAGCTTCATCTGGTTTAGGTAAACAAATGTGTAGAGCATTTGCTAAACAAGGAGCTGACTTAGTAATTCTTGCTCGTCGTGTTGAAAGATTAGAAGAATTAAAATTGGAATTAGAACAAGAAGGAGTACGTGTATTACCAGTTAAGTGTGATGTTACTTCTACTGAAGAAATAAATGCTGCAGCAGAACAAGCTAAAGCTACTTATGGTAAAGTTGATATTTTAGTTAACTGTGCAGGATCTTCTAAAGATAAAGGTGCTTTAGAAATGACTGATGAAGAATGGGATTTCACTATCGCAACAGATATGACATCAGTATTTAAAATGACTAGAGCATTTGGTAATATCATGAAAGAAAATAATTATGGAAGAATTATTAATATAGCTTCTATGTATGGTATGGTTGGTAATACAGAAATACCTACAATTGCATATCATTCAAGTAAAGGTGGAGTTGTTAACTATACTAGAGCAGCTGCAGCTGAACTTGCTAAATATGGAATTACTGTAAATAGTATCTGTCCAGGTTATTTCTATACTGAATTAACTACTCAAGTATTAGATACAGATATGTTCCAACAATTTGCTAAATCACATGTACCAATGCAAAGATATGGTAAAGAAGGAGAATTAAATGCAGCAGCAATCTTCTTAGCAAGTGATGAAGCAAGTTATGTAACAGGAGTAATTTTGCCTGTTGACGGAGGTTACACTTGCGTATAAAAGAACTTTAATGTTCTTTTTTCTTTTGTGTTATAATTTAAATATAGGAGAATGATAATGAAACGAAAAAAGAGGAGGAAAATTAGAAAAAATGTAGTGGTTATTTTTTTAGTTTTATTAATTCTTTTATTAGTATTTGTTTTATTCGGTTTAAAAAAACATAAACCTGAAGAGAAGAAAGATACTAAAGCAGAAACTAAAGAAGTAGAAAATCCAGTCGATAAGGATATGGAATTAAAAAAGCAAAAGTATGAAGAATGTATGAAGCAACCATATAAGATGGAAACTTTAGATCAGGAGTTTGATGAATTATTTAAATCATATGCTAATTTGAATTTAGGTATTTCATTTAAAGATGTAAATAATGATTATGTTTATTATTTGAATCCTAAGAAAGGTTATTACTCTGGATGTGTTGTTAAGATTTTTTCAGTAATCTATTTTGTTGAAAAGGCAAGAGCTGGAGAGATTGATCTACATAGTACTTTAACTTATAGACCAGAAGATAAACATCAATTTAGTGATATGACAGATCAACATAATTTCTATGATGAGATACCAATTACTACTTTAATAAGATACATGTTAACAATTAGTGATAATTCTGCTTATTTTATAATTATTCACCATTATGGAGCAGATACATTTAATAATTATTTTAGAGATAAGTATGGTATTCATTTAACATTTACTAATAATCATCCATTTATTTCTAACTATAATGCTGAGTTAGCTAATAGATCATTAGAATTATTATATGATGTGTTGAAAGTAGATGATGAGTATAGTAAACTAATTAGAGAATCAATGGCTAATGAAGTAGAAAATACTTTGAACTTTGATGATGTTAAGTTCTTACATAAATATGGAGAATATGATGTATGGCATAATGATATAGGTATATATGATAGTGATAATCCTTATTTGGTTGCAATATTAACAACAGCTGCTTATGGGGATTACAAAGGATTAATATCAGGAGTAAATAAAGATTTATATACAATATATAAAAAGAATTTAGATAGTAAAGAAGAATATTGTAAAGGTATAGGAGGAATGTAAAAATGAAGAATAAAGGATTAACAATATTTTTAGGAGCTTTGATAATAATTATTGTAGGTTTAGGAGTTACTTATAAATTTTTAGAAGCGAAAAAAGATGAACCTAAAACAGAAGAGAAAGATGAAAAGAAACCACAAAGAAAAGTTGATAAAGATGATATGGCATTTGCATTCTTAAAACTTGAGAATGATGGAACTAATAAAATGTATAGTCCTCTTTCTATTAGAATGGCGTTACAATTATTAGCTGAAGGTGCACAAGATGAATCAAGACAACAATTAGATACATTATTAGGTCAATATAATACTAATAAATATGTTCCAATTGATGGTCATTTAGGATTTGGAAATTCATTATTTATAAGAGATACATATTATGAAAAAGTAGAAAAGGATTATATTAACTTAGTTAAAGAAAAATATGGATCTGAAGTAATTCAAGATGAATTTGCAAATGCTAAGAATGTTAACAAATGGATTGAAGATAAAACAATGGGTATGATTAAAGACATGCTTAAAGATAATCAAGTAGCAAATCCTGATGTTAAGATGATTATTGCTAATGCATTATCAATTGATATGGAATGGATTCACGGTTTTGATCCTGCAGACACTTATGGTCAAGCATTTACAAAGAATGATGGTAAAGAGATTACTGTTCAAATGATGCATGAAAAGTTTAAAGATGATAATCTATCTTATTATGTAGACGATAAGATAAATGCAGTTAGTTTAAAATTAAAACAATATGATGATATTCAGTTTGATGTTTATGCAATAATGCCAAAAGGTGATTTTGATGATTTTGTTAATGATTTCAACACAGCTAAGTTTGATGAATTAACTAAGAAGATGGAAGTTGCATCTACACAAAAGGGTGGAGTTGCTTTAGCTATTCCAAGATTCGATTACAAAACTAAATTAAATTTAAATAATGACTTAATTGCATTAGGAGTAGAAAATATATTTAGTGCAGATGATGCACATTTATATAGAATAGTTAAGAAAGAAACTTCTTATCCATTATTTGTAAGTGAAGTATTACATGATTCTAAAATTGAATTTAGTGAAAAGGGAGTTAAAGCAGCAGCTGCAACTGTTATCATGTTAAAAGATAGTGCAATGCCTATAGAAGAAGAAAAACCTTTAAGAATTGAATTTAATAAACCATTTATATATGTAATTAAAGATAATAAAACAAATGCAATATGGTTTATTGGTACTGTATTTGAACCTGAATTAGTAAAATAAAAATATAGAGTTTAACTCTATATTTTTTTTGTTATAATATGTTTGGGGGGAAAGTGTTATGAAACAATTAACTTTTTTGGGAACAGATACAGGATTTGGAATTAATAATACAGCTGCGTATGCAGAGATTGGTGATAAGTTATTATTAATTGATTGTGGTGGAACTGTATTTGGTGAATTATTTAGAAGAGATAAAAATAATGGCTTTTTAAGAAACAAAAAAGAAATTGAAGTAGTTATTACTCATATGCATGATGATCATACGGGTTCATTAAGTACTTTGATTTATTATTGTTATTATGTATTAGGTAAAAAAATTAAAATTGTTTCTAAATGCTTAAATCTTAAAGAAAGATTATTAATAACTGGTTTAACTGAAGATAGTTTTGAAATTGTTGAAGATGAAAATATAGAGTTTATTGAAACAATTCATTCTGCCGGTTTAGATTGTTATGGTTTTAAAACTATGATTAATGGAAAGAAGACAATTTATACTGGTGATACTGCTACTTTAGAACCTTTTATACCTCATTTAGATAATTGTTCTGAATTATATACAGATGTTACTTTTGAACCATCTAAAGTACATTTGGGTTTAAGAGAAAATATGAGTTTGTTAAAAGATATCAATGATAAAGGTACCGATGTATATTTGATGCATGTAGATAATGAACAAGAAATAAAGAAAGTTATTGATGGAACAAATATTGGTTTAGCAAGCGAAAATAGATTAAATAGAGAAGATATTATTAGAATTGTTAAGAGTTATAATTTTGATCCAGAAAGATATCGAATTATTAGTGGTGCAGCAATGGTACTATATAGATTCAAAGATTGGACAAGGGATATAGATCTTTCAGTTACTAAAGATTATTATGTGGAATTATTAAAAAAATATAAATGTCTATTTGAAAAGATTAATGATGAAGGAGAGTGTGTTTTCTATATAGATAATTTATTAAATTTTGGTCGTAGTTATTATTGTAAAGAATGTACGATGATAGAAGGAATACCTGTTCAAACTAAGGATAGTTTGATTACATTAAAGAAAAAACTTCATAGACCAAAAGATGAAAAAGAGATGGGGTTGATAAAATGAAGGTCGGATTGGTCTTAGAAGGCGGAGCGATGAGAGGCGTTTATACAGCTGGTGTATTAGATGTTTTCTTAGATGAGAAGATAAAGATTGATGGAATAATAGGTGTATCTGCCGGAGCTTTGTTTGGTGTTAACTATGCATCAAAGCAAAAAGGGAGAACTATTAGATATAATAAGAATTATATTAGAGATAAAAGATATATTAGTATTAGATCTTTAATAAAAACAGGTAATATAGTTAATAAAGATTTTGCTTATTATAAAATTCCTTTTGAATTAGATAAATTTGATGAAAAAGAATTTGAAAAATCAAAAATAGATTATTATGCTGTAATAACAAATGTAGAAACTGGTGAAGGGGAATATCCTAAGATTACTAATTGTGAAAAACAAATAGAATTATTAAGAGCTTCTTCTAGTATGCCATTTGTTTCAAAAATGGTAGAAGTGGATGGAAATAAATATTTAGATGGAGCATTGGCTGATAGTATTCCATATGAAAAGATGATGGAGTTAGGCTATGATAAAATAATAGTAGTATTAACTAGAGATATTAATTATCGTAAAAAGAAACGTAATCCTTTGATTGCTAAAACTTTTTATCGTAAATATCCTGAATTAGTTGAAAAAATTAATTCAAGATATAAGGTTTATAACGATAGTGTAGAGAAGTTAAAAGAATTAGAAAAAGAAGGAAAGGTATTAGTAATAAGACCTTCTAAAGATTTACATATTAAAAGAATAGAAAAAAATGTAGATAAGTTACAAGCTCAATATGATTTAGGTATAAGTGATGCGCAAAAAAATATAAAGGAAGTAAAAAAATATTTAAAAAAGTAGGAGAAAGAATATGGAAAAAGCAAAAGTATATTTTACGAAAGATATAAGTGCAGATGGATTAAAGAAAATTTATGAAGCAATAGGAGTTAAATTAACAGGTAATATTGGTATTAAGGTATCAACAGGTGAAAGAGGATCTAAGGGATATTTGAAAGCAGATTTAATTAAACCTTTAGTAGATGAATTAAATGGTACTATTATTGAATGTAATACCGCTTATCCTGGAGATAGAAATGATGCTAAAGAACATATGAAAGTAGCTCAGGAACATGGTTTTGTTGATATGGGTAATGGTATTGAAATAATGGATGGTATTGGAGAGTTTAAAATACCTGTTAAAAATGGAAAACATTTAAAATATGATTTAATAGGTGAAGGATTTAAACATTATGATAGTATCTTAAACTTAGCTCATGGTAAAGGACATGCAATGGGTGGATTTGGAGCTAACTTAAAGAACCAATCTATAGGTATTGCTTCTCGCAATGGAAAAGCTTATATTCATAGTTGTGGTAAAACTGAAAGTCCTGAATTATGTTGGGTTTTAAAGCATAAACAAGTAGATTTTATTGAATCAATGGCAGAAGCTGCAACAGCTGTAGCAGATTATTTAAAAGAAAATAATAAACCAATTGTTTATATAACAGTAGCAAATGCAATATCTTTAGATTGTGATTGTGATGCTCATCAAGGAGATCCAGTAATAGCTGATATTGGAATCTTCGGTAGTGTTGACCCTGTAGCTAACGATCAAGCATTTATCGATGCTATTTGGAGAACACATGAAGAAGGTACTAAAGATATTCAAGAAAGAATAGATTCTAGAGAAGGAAGACATATTACTGAATATGCTGAGAGCTTGGGTTTAGGTACTACTGATTACGAATTAATTGAAATTTAAAAAAGACTGATTATTCAGTCTTTTTGTATGCTTAGTTTGCATTTAAAAACTACACATAAGTGTAGTTTTTTTTATTTCTTTTTTGGTTTTCTAACTAGTTGTAGTTTGATATTGTCTTTATCTTCTTGAATTTTTTCTTTAGGATCATCAGTTATGCAATATACCTTATTTAAGGTACGATATTGTTCATCTAAGTCTAAACCAAAACCTATTACGAAACGATTTGGAATTTTGAATCCAACATAGTCAACATTAACATTTTCAACTTCACGTCTTTCAGGTTTATCTAGTAGAGTACATAGTTTTAAACTTTTTGGTTGTTGTTCTTTTAATTCCTTTAGTAGATAATCAAGTGTGATACCTGTATCAATAATGTCTTCTACGACAACAACATTCTTACCAGTTACTGGATTATCTGGATATAATTTCATTTGTGGTTCTCTTGTACTTTCTTGACCTTGGTAAGTAGATATTCTGATGAATTCTAGTTCTGTATCTAAGTCAACCCTTCTTGTTAAGTCAGCGAAGAAATAAAGTGAACCTTTTAAGATACACATAAAAGTTACTTTTTCGCCCTCATAGTCTTTTGTTATTTGTTCAGCAAGTTGTTTGATTCTTTTCTTTAGTGTTTTTTTACCGATTAAAACTTCTTTTCTTTCCATTTTTTCTCCCTATAGAAAAATATCACATATTTTTCTTGCCTATATAGTAACACTGAGTTTTATAAAAAACAATAGAGAAATTGTAAATATTTAGTAAAAGAGTAGGTACCTTTTTGGGGGCGAAAAATAAATAGTTTGTAAGTAATGTGTAAAAAATACACAATATCTATATAAAAATAGTTATAATAGTTTTATAATAGAAGTGTATTTAATAATAAAGGTAGGTGTTATTATGAAGGTCGGTTTTGATAATGCAAAATATGTAAAAATACAAAGTGAGAAGATCAAAGAAAGATTTAAGTTATTTGATAAATTATATCTTGAAGTAGGCGGTAAGTTGTTTGATGATTCACATGCAGCAAGAATACTACCTGGTTTTAAGAACGATGTAAAAATCAGTATGTTTAAAGAATTAAAAGATGACTTAGAAATAATATTCTGTATTAATGCTGGAGATATTGAAAAGAATAAAACTCGTGGTGAATATGGAATTACTTATGATCAAGAAATCTTGAAGTTAATTAGTAATTCTAAGAAAATGGGTTTTTCTGTTAACAGTGTTGTTATTACTTTATATAAGAATCAAGTAAGTGTAGATAAATTTATTAAGAAATTGAATAGAAATGGTATTAAAACTTACATTCATACATTTACTAAAGGTTATCCAACTGATGTTGATACAATTGTTAGTGAAGAAGGATATGGAGCTAATCCATATATTGAAACTACAAAGAAATTAATATTAGTAAATGCACCTGGTCCAGGAAGTGGTAAGTTAGCTACTTGTTTATCACAAATTTATCATGAGAACAAAAGAGGAGTTAATGCTGGTTATGCTAAGTTTGAAACATTCCCTGTTTGGAATTTACCATTAAAACATCCAGTTAACTTGGCTTATGAAGCAGCTACTGCTGATTTAAAAGATGTTAACATGATTGATCCATTCCATTTAGAAAAATATGGAAAGACAGCAGTTAATTATAATAGAGATATTGAGACATTCCCAATATTAAAAAATATATTAAGTAAAGTATCTAAGAAAGATATATATTTCTCACCAACTGATATGGGAGTTAATATGGTTGGTTTCTGTATTACTGATAATGATTTAGTAGAAGAAGCATCTAAAAGAGAAGTAGTAAGAAGATACTATAATGAATTAAATAATTATAAGATGGGTTTATGTGATGCAGATACTTACAAAAAGATTAAATTATTAATGAATGAATTAGGCATAGATGAAACATATTTAGACGTTATTAAACCTGCTTTAGAGAAAGCTAAAGAAAAAGGTGTACCAGTTATAGCAATGAAAGTTAATAAGAAAATTATTACTGGTAAACAAACAGATTTATTAACACCTGCTGGAACTGTAATCTTAAATGCAATTAAGTATTTAAGTAAGATACCTGATGATATTTATTTATTATCACCAACAGTATTAGAACCAATGTTAAATTTAAAGAAAGAATTAGGTATTGGAGATAGGTTAACGCTATCTGAAGTATTAACAGCTTTAAGTATTTGTTCAGTAACAAATCCAATGGCTGCAAATGCCTTAGCTTGTTTAACTAAGTTAAAAAATGCTGAAGCACATGCTACATATATTGTTACAGGTCCAGATAAAAGATCATTAAAAGAATTAAAGATAAATCTAACTTGTGAGAATGAATTTTTGGAAGATAATATAGATTAATTAAGACAGATAGTTTTACACTTTTTTGTTAATAATATAGACAATAAAAGAAATACTAGTGTATAATTTTAGTATAAGATAAAGTGAAAGGAAGTATAACTATGGGTGAAGGAATGCCAACTATTGATACAGACTTTGCCATTGGTGTTCAAGCTGATGGAGACCTAGAGCAAGGTTTAAATGATATTATCACAAATGCTAAGAATTATTCTGATGCGATGGATAACTTAATATCTTATTTCAATCAAACAGAATTATGGAAAGGTGAAGATGCTGAAGCTTTAAGAACTGCAGCAACTGCTGAAAACGGTCCACTTAACAAATTGAAAAAATATCAAGATGAATTAAACAAATTAAGTGCTTTAGCTGAGAGTTTAAAAGGCGCAATTGGTCAAGCTTCTGCTGGATTAAAGAGTAATGTTAATACAGCAATGGGCGTTGGCGGAGATGGAGGTAATGCATAATGGCAGAAGGAACTACAGATTTTAATGTTCAATATTCTGGTGCTGGTGCTAAGGCATTAGTAGATAAGATTGAAACAGAATTAAATGCTGCAAAGAATGCACATACTGCTGCAATTAATGCATGGAGAACTGTAAAATCAAAATTTACATTAAGTTCTGCTTCAATGGCTAAGTTAAATTCAATTGATGAAGAAGGAACTGGATTGGATACTGAAGAATTCCAAAAAGTTGTAACTAGCTTAGAAAATATGATTAGTGGTATTGGAAACATCAATACTTCATGGCAAAATGTTTCTTCTGAAATTGATTCAGCAATTGAAACTTATATTTCAGGTCAAGGACAACAGTAAAGGATATCTAAAAAGATATCTTTTTTATTTTATAAGAGATTATTATTTGATATAATATATTCATAATAGGTGGTGTGTTGTATGGAAGATGCAAGTCTTTTTACTGATTATGAACAGCTATACAATGATGGGGAAACTTTAGTTACAAATAGTGAAACTATGAAAACAAATATTGAAAGTATTAGAAACCTAATCAAAGAAGATTGGTCTTCTTGGATTGGATCAGATAATGTAGAATATGTTAATAGTTTAAAAGGTTTCTTAACAAAGTTAAGTTATTATGAAGAAGAAGTAAATCGAATTGGCAGTTTTATGGAAAAATTATCTTCTGATTATTCTAATCATTTAGCAAATCGTGCAAAGGAGTTGAATAATAATGAGTGAGATATTTTATAGTAGTGAAACTGAAGCGAAGAAAAAAGAATTAGGTACTTATTTTGAAAATATAGTAGGTGCTTTAGATAATATTAATAAGGTTAAGACTTCTGATTCTTGGCAATGTGCTGAAGGAACTAATTTAGATACTAAATTTGAAGATTTAAAAGGTAAAATTTCTAGTATTAAAGAAACAATTACTTCATATGAAAACTTTTTAGGCATTGTTAAAACCACTTATGAAGCAACAAGTGAAGAAATAGATGACGCTGTTTCTACATATGCAAATGCAAGCGAATAGGGGTTGATAGGATGAGTACTAAGATAAAGATTACTTATGACACTGCTAAAGCAGAGGTTAAAAAACTTGAAACTGTTCGTAATAAAATGATTAATATATGGACAATTGATGGTGTCAATGTTAACCCTAATACATTTAGATACTTAATTGATGAGATTGGTATCCAATATTTTCAAAGTGTACTTGATGCAGTAGGTAGTAACAGTGATGTTAATGAAAAAAGCAAAACATATGTAGATGTTTTGAGTAGATATATAACTGGTGTGGATGATATTAGTGATAGTTCATATCGTAGTGGTTATAACTATGAAGGTTTTGTATTTACACCTATTGGAGAAAAAGAAGCTCCAGGAACTGTGACTCCACCAGAAAAAGAAGAAGTAAAAGAAGAAATCAAGGTTGTTGAAGAGGAAGAAACTCCTACACCAACACCAACTCCACGTGAAGAGGGAGAAGAAGAAATCAAAACAACCGAGGAAGAAGAAACTCCAGAAGTAACTCCTAAAACACGTGAAGAGGGAGAAACTACTGTTAAGGAGACGCCGGTAACACCAACTCCTGAAGTTACAACTAAGTATGCACCTCCTGCGGTTACGACAACTACGCCTGAGGTTCAACCAACACAAACTCCAACTGTACCAACACAAACACACGAACAACAAGAACAACCAGTAGAGGAGGTACAACAGGAAGAAACACCGGATGTTACTCCTGAAACACCAGAGGAAGTAGAACAACCAGTAGAAGAGGTACAACAAGAGGAAACTCCAGTAGTTCCAGAAGAAACTCACGAGGAACAAGAACAACCAGTTCAAGAAGTAGAGGAAGAAGAAACAGATGTACCTGAAGAAGCTCCTCCTGAAGAAGTTGCTCCTCCGATAGCGATAGTAGAAGAAGAAACTGAACCTGAAGTTACACCTCCAGATCAAGGACCAATTGATATGAGTGCTATAGATGAATTAGCTGAGGTTCCACCACAAGATATTAAGGAACCAACTCCAGCACCTGTTGTTCCTGCAGCAGTAGGTGTTGCAGCAGCAGTAACTCCAACACCAATTGGTGATACTACTCCAGGGGAAGTAGAAGAAGAAATTGAAGATGTTGAAATTGAAGATACAGATATCTATCCTGATATAATTGCTTACTTACAAGGTTTAGCAAGAAAAATTAAGGAGTTAACTCCTAGTGAATTAACTGAATCTATATTAGGTAAGATAGAAGATTTAATTGCAAATATCTATGAATATACAAATGAAGAATTAAATAAAGCAATAAAAGATATATTAGATAATTTTGAAAAGATTATTGATGAATTTGTTGGAGAACAAATTAATGAAATATTAAATAATGTTCTAGATTTAACTGCTGAAGTAATTAAGACTTTAAATAATACTCAAATAGAAGCAATATTAAATAAAGCAATTGAGTTGGTTTCTAAGACAATTGATAAGTTAACTGGAGAACAAGTAACTGATATAACTATTAGAGTATTAGATATGACAGATAAAGTTATAGACAAGTTAACTGGTGATCAAATAGCTGATATAACAAAGAAAGCTCTTGATAATATTAGTGCAGTAGTTGATAAGTTAGATCCTGATCAAATAATGCGTGTATTTGAAAATGTAATGGATTTAAATAATCAAATTATTGAGAAGTTAACTGGAGATCAGATAACAGAAATATTGAAACATACAATAAGTACTTTAGAAAAAGCAGTTGATAAACTTGATGGAGATCAAGTAAATGAAATTATTAATAAAGTAATGGATATAGTTGATACAACAATCGATAAGTTAGATGGAGAACAATTAACTACAGTATTTGATAAATTATTTGATTTAACACAAAGCTTAGTTGATAAGTTGAGTCCTGAACAAATAAGTGAATTATTAGGTATGTCTATCTCATTATTTGAAAAAGTAGTAGAGAAGTTAACTCCAGAACAAATCAATGATCTATTAGGTAGAATATTAGTTTCTGCTAATAAAGTAATTGATAAGTTATCACCAGAACAAATGGCAGAAGTAATTAATAAATTATTTGATGTTATTGAAGGTGTAACTGATAAATTATCAAGTGGTCAAATTGCTGATGTGGCTGAAAAACTATTTGGTTTATTAACTAATATAGTTGATAAGTTAAGTGGTGATAGTATCCTAGGCCTTGGTAAAGGTATAATAGGTATTTTAGAAAGAATAATTGGTAAATTATCTAAAGAAGACTTAGAGAAGATATATGATAGATTCACTAAGTTTATGGCTTATATAACTGAGAAACTAAGTCCAGAGGATTTAGAAAGAGTATCAAATGCTCTTGGTAAGTTCTATGAGAAGATAGTTGAAAAATTATCACCAGAACAATTAGAAGAATTGAAGAGATTATTTGACGGAATGTTAGAGCATCTATATCAAAAGATTGGTAAAGAAGCTGCTGAAGAATCCGTTAAAGATTATGAAAAGGTAAGAAAAACAACTAAAGATAAAGGACTTACTGCTAGTAGTACTAAGAGTAGTGGAAATAACCATTATGCATTGTTATTTACTTTCTTGGGATTAACACTAGTAGCAATAATAGGATATGTAATTAGAAAAAGAAAAGATAACGAAGATAAGAAGTGATTAGTATGGAAGGACTAACTAAAGATAAGATTAAATATATAAGAGATCTTATTACTAGAGATAGGGAAAATTTTAATAAAATATTTGAAAACTATAGAACAAATATTAGAGATATTAATACGACCCTAGGGGAAATAGAATTAACTGATTGGGAAGATGATATGTCTACAGCTTATGCAACATATAGAGATTCTTTAAAAACTGGTGTTGTACAAAAGTTGAATAATAGTATTCAAACAGGTGGAACTGCAGAAAAGTTCTTAGAGTTAATTGATAGATTAAAAGAAGAATGTGATAAGTATCTAGCTGGTATGACTGATACTAATAAACCAGCAGATACTTCTGCTTCAACTGTAGATCCTTTTGAAGGATTAGATACTGATCAAACTACAGTTATCTCTGAAATAATTGATGCATTAGCTAAATTAAGATTCGATAATGATGTTGAACTTAATATTACTCCTGTTCCTGAAGTTGAAACTAAAACTGTTGTTATCAATCAATTTGATAGAGTTAAAGTTAAGATTGATGGAGAAGAAAGAGTTATGTACTATCTTGGTACAGATTCTAAAGGCAGATCTTATTTCTCTGAGACATTGGATGATAATGCGGTAGCTTATGTTTCTGTATGGCCAGGAGCAATGGGAACAACTGATGCAGATATTAACCATTGGGCAGAAAAATACTCTGATAATCCTTATCTATACAGTTCTATGATGCAAAGCCAAGCCTTATTTGTGGCGACTGGTGGAAATACTGGTACATTAACAAAAGGCAATGTATTAAAGAAACTATTTGGTTCTTATGCTAATGGGCAATATGTTGGTGATGCGAACTTTAATAATTCTATTGTATTTGAAAATTCATATTATGCTCCAGAAGTTGTTGAACGTGGTAACAATCAATATGATGCCGCAAATTCATATCATGTATTGAATCTTAACAATACAGAAAAAGTATCTTTCTCTGATGTTAAGAGTGGAGAGGTATCATTAAGTAGTGCATATCATCCAGATATTGAATTAAAACCAGGAGAGAAGATTAATGTTTCTTATACTGAGTTATTAATTCTTACTACTAATTGTACTATCGGTAGTGATACTGAATCTGTGTTATTGCATTACGATGAAGATGAAGGCAAATACTATGTAGTTAACAAAGAAACTGGCGGATATCATACTGCTGTCCGTGAAAACGATGCAACTGATTATGGTTATCGTTCTATTACAATTGATAAACTAAATGAAGCGCTTCAATTAGGCGGTCATAGTTTCTAGGAAATAAAAAGTATCTTAAATGATACTTTTTTTGTGAAAAAAACATTGTCAGTGAGGGTGTTTTTTTTATATAATTGTTTTAGAGGGATTAATATGAAAAAGAAAATGGATGTTTATTTAAATTTATTAATTATTATTTTAGAAATAATTGGATTTGTAATTAGTGTAAAAGCTTTGGGTAAAGATGTGTTCTTATACTATACACAAGATAGTAATTTATTCTTAATGCTTACATCTATTTTCTATTTAGCAACATATAATAAGAAAGATAGAAAGTTGGTTGGAGTACTTAAGTTTGGAGCTACTTTATCTGTGTTAGTTACTTTCTTAGTAGTTATTACTATATTGAGTCCAACAATGCATTTATCTTATCATTGGTTATTATTTGAAGATGCTAACTTGTTCTATCATACTTTATGTCCAATATTAGCTGTTGTTACTTTTATTTTCTTTGATAAGATTGAGGTTAAAGGAGCTAAAGATATTTTTGGAGCAATGGTGTTTACTTTAATATATACAATTGTATTCTTAATACTTAATTTGACTAAGGTAGTAGAAGGACCATATCCATTCTTAAAGGTTTATGAAAATTCTGTATTAGTAACTATAATATGGTTTATAGTTATTGAAGGTGGAGCTGTATTATTAGCTAAACTATTAGAGATAGGTAAACAAAAACAAACTAGTTAGTTTGTTTTTTTATGTTATAATTTAAGTGGTGAAATGAAATGAAGAATTATATGTATCATACAACAGGTACTTGTTCAAAAAGAATCAGTTTTGATTTGGATGGAGAAGTAGTACATAATGTTAAATTTTTAGATGGTGGATGTCCTGGTAATTTACAAGCTGTTCCTAGATTGGTAGAAGGCCTTACTATTGATGAGATAGTAGAGAAGATTGGTGGCATTCAATGTGGTATTAGAGGAACATCTTGTGCTGATCAATTAACACAAGCTTTAAGAAAGGCACAACAAGAACAAAATAAATGAAATATATATTAATTTTTTTTATAAAAATATATCAAAAGATTCCCGGACCTTGGCATTATAAATGTCGTCATCAACCAACTTGTTCAAATTATGCTCTAATTGCAATAGATAGGTTTGGAGCAATTAAAGGTACTTATTTGAGTATTAAGAGAGTATTAAAATGTAATCCATGGGGAACTAGTGGATATGATCCTGTTCCTGAAAAGAAAATATGATATAATTAAATAGGTGATAATGATGGAAGAAAAAACTAGTAATATAATGTTTGCTTTTATGGCAATTATGGCAATTTTAATAGTAGTTTTTAAAAATGATATGTCTGCTGTAGTTATTATTTTAGCAGTAGGTTTAATTGGTGGAGGAATAGGTTATCTAGTAGAAAAGAAACCAGCTGGATATTTAATGCTAGGCGTAGGATTAAGTGTAGGAGTGGGTATTGCTTTATATAGAACAGGTGTATTAAATATATATGATACTTTTACATTTGTATTTGCTAGTACTATAGCTTCTTCAATGATATTAGCTTTAATTATTGAAACAATAAGAAAGAAGCAAATATTAAATACACATACATTAATAGTAGAAGCTGAATTAATAGATTTAGTTAGAAATGTTAATGTTAAAAAAGAAATTTATCTTCCAGTTTATTCATATAAAGTAGATAAAGAAATATATGAAGTTAATTATCCTAAGTATTTAACTAAACATTTACCATCTATTGGATCAACAAAACCATTAAAGGTAAATCCTAAGAATCATGTAGATGTTTATTTTGAACCTGAAATGAAAGATAAAGCAATTTATGTTGCTTGTGCATTATTCCTTTCAATTGCATCAATAGCAGTAATTGTTAGTTTGTTTATATGAAAAAATATAATAGTTTTGAAGAAGCTAATAAAGATTTAGAATTATTAGAAATTAAACATTTTGGTATAATTGATGCTTATATTACAGGTATGTTAAAAATAGATGAAGTTAAAGAATTTGAAACATTTTTGGCAGAGATGAGAGAAGCAATTTATGAGATGGAAGTAGAGGAAGAACATATCATGGATATCGCAAAAATCAAGTCAAAGATGCAACATTATTACACGGAAATTTTAGAAGACGAAGAACTTTTAAGTGTAGCTTACAGGAATCAGTAAAGCTATATCTAAAAGTTATATCAGTCTTTTTTTTCTTTTCAAAAAATAATAATATTGTTATAATAGTATCGTTCCCTTTTAAAAGAAGGTAGTGAATATTATATGAAAAGATATGGTCCTTTTATTATTATTCTACTAGCATTATTTGTTAGTATGAGTAATGTAAAAGCACTAAAAGTTGGTACTTGTGATGTATTAATATCTTATAAAGCTAATAGTAGTTCTGATAATGATATTTTCATTTGCAAGAACCAAAGATTCGGTAATCCAACAGATAGTATTTATTATGAAGGTAGTGGAAATAAAGTAGTATTAAATAACTTTAATGCTTATTATTTAGCACTAAATAGTAATGTAGTATTAGATATTGGAGAAACAAATAGTATTTCATTATTTCATACTGGTGAATATCAAGTAACAATCACTGGTAAGGGAGTTATTAAATTTAAAGAAGATTCATATGTTAAAAAAATCAATAACGGGGAGCTAGTATATAATTATTTATATCAGGGGAGAACGGTTGTTAATAGTGAAAAATTAATATATGAGGGAACAGAAAAAGAATTTATAAGTGATTATAAAGAATTGGCTAAAGTTAATAACTTACCTAGTGAATATAATGAAGAAGACTATGAAAAAGTGCAAGCTATTGATTATATCAGTATGACTTCAGTTAGTATTACTGATGAATGGATGGATAAGCACATCGTAACTAATTTAAGTAAATCTGTAGAAGATGGTTATGGAATAGTTAGGTACGAAGAAGTAAAAAAAGAAGAGACACAAAAAACAAGCGAAGATGAAAGTAAAACTCTTAAGAGTGATAAAGTAATCTTAGTTAGCGAGAAGAAAATCAATACAAAGTATAAACTTGATGTAGAAGAAAAAACTCATGAGAAAGAAAAATATGAAGATCAAATAGATGATTATCAAATATTAAGTTTATATGATGTAAATGTTTATAATGGTAAAAAATTAGTTACTATGAAAAATGGTCATTATACTATTAAGATTAAGTTGGATGAGAATGATAATTATCAAAATCATAAGATAATCTATGTAGATAATGATGGTAAAGTAGCTGAATATATTGATGGTGTAATTGAAGATGGATACATAGTATTTGAGACATCTCATTTAAGTCAATATGGTGTTATTGCTGAAGAAGTAAATGATGCAATAGTAATTGAACCAAAGATAAGTAAGAAGGAAGTTGCTACTAAAGTATTTAAACTAAGTGTTTTAGGAATATATTTAATAGTAGCATCATTAATTATTACAATAGTTATAATTAAGAGTGGTTTAATAAAGCGTAAAAGGAAGAGAAGAGCGTAAGAACTTCTTTTTTTATGTTATAATTTAGATGGTGAAGATAATGAATTATTTAATATATTATTTGATAGTTATTAATATTATTTCTTTTATTATGTATGGTGTAGATAAAAAGTTAGCTATCAAGAAACAATGGCGAATTAGTGAACACACATTAATAGTTTTAGGTTTTATTGGTGGGTGTTTAGGTTCTTTATTAGGAATGAATCTATTTCATCATAAAACTAAAAAGATTGTTTTTTGGTTAGGTAATATATTGTTTTTAATCGGTTGGTCATACTACTTATTTGTGGTAAAATAAATGAATGGAAGTGATTTTATGAAATTAAGTTTGGCTATTTATTTCATATTATTTATTATATATTCTGTATTAGGTTGGGCGATGGAGACTTTGTTTTGTTATTATAAAACTAAAAAATTAATAAATAGAGGTTTCTTAATTGGTCCAATATGTCCTATATATGGATTAGGAGCAGCAGCAATTATATTTTTCTTAAGTAGGTATAGAGAAGATATATTTGTTTTATTTGTAATGGGAGCATTTATTTGTTCACTGTTAGAATACCTTACTAGTTATATAATGGAAAAATTATTTAAAGCTAGATGGTGGGATTACTCTGATAAGAAATTTCATTTAAATGGAAGAGTATGTGCTCAAAACACTATAGCTTTTGGTATCATGGGTGTTTTATTAGTTAGCTTTATTAACCCGTTTATTGTTAATATGATTGAAAAATTAGGTAGAGTAACTATTAATTCAATTGCTATAGTATTAGTAGTGTTATTATTAGTAGATCTTATTATATCTTTTAAAATAATCAGTGGATTTACAAAAGCAGCTTCTTCTATTAAGAAGGATAGTACAGAAGAGATAACTAAGAAAGTTAGAGAGATACTTGTTAAACGTGGTGGCTTATATAAAAGACTTGTATCTGCCTTTGACTTTGAAGCTTCTTCTAAATTAATACGTGATATTACAAGTCGTATTAGAGATGAAGCAAAAAAGACAGTAAGTGAAGTTAGTAAAGTAACTAAAGAAAAAATAGGAAAAAGGAAAAATAGAAATAGGGATGTAAATGGTTCTAAATGATGATAAGTTTTTTAAAACAATTAAATCTATTGATAGGTATTTAAAGAAAAAAAATTATCATAAATATATGACTATGTTTTTAGATGGTTATAATAATAATCATATATATATTAATTTTTGTTATGCAGATGATATAAAAGCTTATAGATTAGTTTGGTTTGATTTAAATTTTATTAATGTTAAACATTTAGATCGATATATTAGTGAACAAATTATGACTAGTTTTTCTGCTAATAAATTAATTGAAAACTTAAGAAAGATTGATTATAAATCTGATGAAGTTTTAAATGATAATATATTGGGAGATAGAGTATATATTAAGCTATTTTTAGATGGGGAAAAGAGTTATGTTTTTGATAGATTCTTACCTAAGAAATGGAGTAAATTTATTGATCCTTTCATTTTGGCATTCTCTTATTTACCTAGAGGAATGGATTTATTCTTAAATGAGATGTTTGCAATTTTTGATAAAACAGATGAACAATATAATAGTAGAAAAGCAATAAAACTAGATGTGTTTAAAGATAAGTTTGAAAAACATTTTGGTGACTTAGCAAGGGATAAAGGGACAAAACTATATGCTAATGGAAGAGTTACTTTCTTAGAGAAGATAAATGATAAGTATATAGCTATAGTAGATGATATTGAACCTAGATTGGTAATAGTTGATCAAATAAATAATGATTTTACAGCATTATGGTGTACATGTAATAAAGCTCATTATTGTGAACATATCTTTGCTACATTATTAGCATTAAGAAATAAAACATTTAATAATTTCTATAAAGTAAGATATAAAGGTGATAATTTTACTTTATTAGATATGGTTAGAGATGGTTTGATTTACTTCTGCTTTGGCATTGATGGCGATAACTTGTTGTTGGTAAGTGATAATGAAGGAATAGTTGCTGCACCAATAGTAGAAAATGGTAAATGCATGTTTGAAGTTATTGAAGATGATGATGACTGTAGTTTATCTAAGTATTTAGAACAATTTGATAAGTAAAAGATATTCGATAAGAATATCTTTTTTTATGTTATAATTTAAATGGTGAATAGTATGTTTAAGAGTTATCTAAATTTTTGTAATGAAACCCAAACTTGTACAAAAGAAAAATTGAAACATGTAGTACTAGGTCAAGTTACAGGCAATGAATTTTTATTTTCTGTAATAACTTATTTAGTATATATGGTATTGATATTTTTATATACAAAGTTATTTATGGTTTATTTAATTGGTTTGATTTTAGTAATAGTATTTTTATATGCTACGAGATTTTGTACAGTAGGTGTTACTAAAGATAGTTTGGTAATTGTTAAGTTTACTAGATTTAGAGGAGATATAAAAAGAATATATGAAGTACCATTTGATGAAATAAAATATTTTGATTATAAAAAGAGAATATTTAATCATTTAGATGTTTCATTCTTTTCAAAGAATGGTGACTTTGTAAAATGTAGAATTAGATATGCACGAATTCACATGGGACTTGGTGGTAGTAAGTATAGTGAAGATGTTAAAGGTTTAGATAAAATATTTGCAAAAAAACAAAAAGAAATAGATAAGGGTGATTTTTAATGTTAGAGATAAGAAATTATTCTTTAGAATATTTTAAAGGTAAGAAAGTAATAGATGATTTAAGTTTAACAGTTAGAGAAGGCGACATATATGCTTTCGTTGGAAGAAATGGTGCTGGTAAAACAACAACTATTAAATCAATAGTTGGTATAAATCATATTACTGATGGTGATATATTATTAGATGGTGTAAGTATTCAGAAGAATCCTTTAGAATTTAAAAATAAGATTGCTTATATACCAGATAATCCTGCTTTATATGATAATCTTACAGGTATTCAATATTTGAACTTTATTGCAGATATGCATGAAGTAACAGAAAAAGATAGAATTAAAAGAATTAAAGAATATGCAAAGAAATTTGAATTATATGATGAATTAGGTGATGTAATATCTAGTTATTCACATGGTATGAAACAAAAGTTAGTATTAATATCTGCTTTTATTCATGATCCAAAATTGTATATTCTAGATGAACCGTTTGTAGGATTAGATCCTAAGGCATCTTTTACATTAAAAGAAATATTAAAAGAAAAAGCTGCAGATAAGAAAATAATATTCTTTTCAACACATGTTTTAGATGTGGCTGAAAAGTTATGTAATAAAATTGCAATTATTAAAAATGGTAAGTTAATTGTTAATGGTGATATGAAAAAAGTAATAGAAGATAAATCTCTAGAAGAAATATTCATGGAGCTAGTTGTTGAAGATGAGTAAAGTATTTAAGATGATATATATTAACTTAGTAGAAACTTTGAATCTTAATTCAGTTAATGAAGCAAAGGAATTAAATATAAGAGATTCATCAGAAGTTAAGTTAGTATTAATGGGTGTATTTGGAGTTTTATTTGGTATATTACTTTATAATGTTTATGATTTTTTATGTTATAGTTTAGCTAATAAATATTTGGTATTAACTTTAGCATTATTAGTTTCTAGTTTTGTTGTATTTATTAGTAATTTAGTTTCGATGGAAGATGCTTTGTTTAGAAGTAATGATGTTGAGATGTTATATTCATTACCTTTGACAAAGAATGAGATAGTATTAAGTAAATTGTTTAATGTTTATATTAGAAATTTACTCTTTATAGTAGTTATTAATTTACCAGCTATTATTGTATTTGGTTCTTACATTAAAGTAACTGATTTAGTTGGTTTGTTATTTTTCTTGTTTTCGTTATTGATACCATTGATACCAATTGCTATTACAGCAATAGTGTCATATCTTAATGCTTATGGTAAAGCAAGAAAAGACAAGAAATTATTATATAATTGTATAAAGATTATTATTGCTTTAGTTTTATTAAGTTTATTGTATTTAGTATTTAAAGATATTAGTGTTAGTGGATTTGATGGATTCTTTAAAGAAATATTTGATAAGGTTTCTGTTGTTTATCCATTAACAAATATATTTCATAAAGCTTTAGCAGATGGTAATGCTTTCTATGTATTCTTAGGTTTAGTATTACCAGTATTTGTATTTTATGTATTTACTGTTTTTTTGGCAGATAGTTATATTAGATTAATATCTATATTAAAAGGTGTTAGAGTTAATAGTAAGTTTGTTATTGGTAATCCAAAGAATAATGGTAAGAATAAAGGTATGATATTAAAAGAAATTAATTATGTATTAAATGATAAAGTTTATTTTATGCATACTATTGGATTGCAAATTATTGGTACTATTGTTGTAATAATTATATGTATTATTAATCCTTTAAATAGATTAAGTGGATTTGAATATATAGAAGATTATATGAATATGATGATGCCAAGTATTATTGCTTGTTTTTCTAGTTTGTGTTGTACAACTATTTCATCTTTATCTTTAGAAAGAGATAATTTAGAAATAATTAGAACTTTACCAATATCTTTTAAGAATGTATTGGTTAATAAAGTAATTGCTAATATTTTGATTAGTTTACCATTTGCTTTATTGAATGTTTTATTCTTAGGTTTATTTATTGATGTTAATGGTATTGTATTAATTATTAGTTTAATATATGCAATAGCAACCATCTTATTTATAAGTGTTTTAGGTATTACTTTAGATTGGCGATTTATAGATAATAAAGAGAGAGATAAGAATACAATTATAAGACAAAGATTAATTACTTTTGTACCTTTAATTGTTTCTGCTGTAATAGGTATTTCGGCATTTGTATTACCTATATATGCTAAGTATTATTATGTTATAGGATCTTATTCAGTTATGGAAATAGTAGGTACTATTATTTGTATTGGATATATGATTTATAAGAGAGATTATTTATTAAGAAAGATGGAATTATAGGGGTGGAAACACTCCTTTTTTTATGGTATTATATTCTAGAATAGAGGGATTCTCATGGATTATGATTTGATAGTTGTAGGTGCTGGTATTAGTGGCTTAATTGCAGCGAATGTAGTACAAAAAGAAGGTAAGAAAGTTCTTTTAATAGAGAAGAATAGTTCTTTCGCTAGAGAGAATAATAATGTTGTTAAAGGAAGGTTTACTTTTAACTCTAGTATAAGTGAAATTGGCTTCTACAATGGTGAAAATGATGTGGTAGATAATATTCTTAAGAGTTTAGATATTAAGAATTTAGAATATGTTAAGTTAAAAGAAGCTTTTCATTTAGTATCTAAAGATGAAACTGGTCATAAGATAAATTTTGAGTTACCTTTTGGAATTAAAAGATTTGTAGAAAAAATGGAAGAGTATGTTCCTGGTTCTGCTGAAAGTATGAATAGATATTTTGATTTAGCAGAGGAATGTAGTAGTGCTTTAAAATACGTTTTAGCTTGTGGTGGTAGAGTAAACGATGAAATAATGAAGAATAAGTATGATAATTATATGAAAGTAGCTACTTATTCACATAGTGAAATATTGGATATGTTAACAATGCCATTACCAGCACAAGAAATTCTTAATTCATTTTGGATAAACTTTGGTTCATCTGAAACAGAAATATCTTTTGTTCATTATGCTTCTTTTGTATATGAATATATTAAAAATGGTATTAGTGTTTTAAAAGATGGTAATTATGCATTGTTACATGTATTAACTGATAATTTTATTAAGAATGGTGGAACAATTAAGTATAATTCGACAGTTAATAAAATATTAGTTAGTGATAAAAAAGTTAATGGTGTTTCATTATTAGATGGAACTAATATATATAGTAATCATGTTATTTATAATGGTAGTGAACATAATTTATATGGTAAGTTAATTGATTCAAAAGAAGTTCCTAGTAGTGCTATTAGAAAATGTAATATGAAGGAATTGGGTTTAAGAAGATTTACTGTTCAATTAGGTTTAAATAGATCGATGGAAGAGTTAAATATTACAAGTCCTAGATATTATTTATATGATTCACTAGATAGTGATGTAGAGTACACAAAGATGAATAACTTAAGAATTAATAGTGGCTTCTGTAGATGTTTTAATGCAATGTTTGATGATGCTAGTCCAGAAGGAACAACTATGTTAGAATTAAATACATATTTTAGTGGTACTGTATTTGAAGATGAAGTAACTGAAAAGAATTATGAAGAAGTAAAAACAAAAGTTACTGAAGAATTAATAAAGTTATTTGAATCTAAAGTTAAAACAAAGATAAGACCTTTTATAGAAGAAATAAATATAATTACACCTGTTGATTATTATATGATGAGTGGTAATTATTCTGATGGTTATAAGTTAACTGGTTATGAAAACTTATTATATAGATATTATGATATGTTAAATATTGTATTAATTAAGAATTTATATATTTGTGGACCATTTGCTTGTTTTGGTGGAACAACTGATGGACTTTATATGTCTGGTCAAGTAGTTGCTGACTTTACTTTGAAAGATATGGTAGGTGAGTAGAATGGCTACACTAAAAGTTGGAAATTTAGGTTATAGTGATGTTAAGAGATATAAGAGCTTAGTTGAATTATCTATTCGCTATGTAGATGTTAAAGATGGAGAAAAGATAAATATCAACAAGAGTTATGAAAATCTTACACCAGTATTATTTAATGATAAGATTAAAATGATTGTATCGAAGATTGAAGATATAGGTCCACATTTTAAAAAGATAACTATTAGAAATGAAAAAGAGAAAAAGATAGCTTTATTTAAACCTGGTCAATATATTTCTATTACGATTGTATTAGAAGGAAAGATAATGACTAGAATATATACAATAGTATCAACAATAAAAGATGCTAAGTTATATGAATATAGTTTTATTGTTGAAGAAGCAGATAATGGTAAGATGGGAGATTTCTTGTTCCATAGTGCAAAGGTTGGGGATGATTTAATTGTTTCTGGACCTTATGGAGATTTCTATTATGATGAAATAAGAGATAAAGAAAATATGATTTGTCTTGCTTCACCAAATGGTATATTGCCTTTTATAGCTATGGCAGAGAATAGTGCTTCTGGAGATTTTAATAATCATATGAAGATATTCTATAGTGCTAAGAAGTATGAAGATTTAGTATTAATAGATTATTTAAAAGAAATAGTAGATAGAGCAGATAATGTTGAGTTATATGTAATATTAAGTGAGGAGGAAAAAGAAGGTACTATTCATGGAGTTATTACTTCAGAACAAGTACAAGGTATCTTTGATAAGAATTGTACTATTTATGCTTCTGGGGAAGAAGGATTCTTAAAATATTTAAATAAAGAATTAGATAAGATGAAATTACCTAAGAAGTTTATTAGATGTAATATGTATAAACCTAAATGTAATATTAAAAAAGTTAAAGGTTATATGATGACCGTTAATGTAGGTGAAGAACAATATAAGTTCCCTTGTTATAACAATAAGACAATATTAGAAGTAGTTGAAGATAATAACTTATATATTCCTAATAGATGTTATATTGGAACTTGTGGTTTATGTAAGACAAAACTTATTAATGGTAAAGTAAAAGTAGTTAATGATAGAAGAAGTAAGAGTGATATAGATAGTAACTTGATATGTCCGTGTTCTTCATATCCAATGAGTGATATAGAGATAACTATAAGATAGAGCAATTAATTAAAGTTAATTGCTTTTTTTATGGTATACTATTTGTGGTAGGTGATATAGATGAACTTAGACAAAATAAAAGAAAACATGAGTATTAAAAATGATTACTTATCTCCAAAAGCTTGTAAGGATAGAGAAGCTTATAGATTTAAACCAATAGATGATGATATAAGACCTCCATTCTTTAGAGATATAGATAAAATAGTTTATTCTTTATCATATACTAGATATATGGATAAGACTCAAGTATTTACTTTTAATGATAATGATAATATTAGTAAGAGAATGACACATGTTCAAATGGTTAGTAAGATAGCTAGAACATTGGGTAGAGCTTTATGTTTAAATGAAGATTTAATTGAAGCAGCTGCATTAGGTCATGATCTAGGGCATGTACCATTTGGTCATGTTGGGGAGAAGATTTTAAATGATATTAGTGTAAGATATGGAGAAGGTTATTTTAATCATAATATTCAAAGTGTTAGAACTTTGATGTATGTAGAAAATAATGGTAAAGGTAGTAACATATCATTACAAGTATTAGATGCAATTATGTGTCATAATGGTGAATTAGAATTACATGAATATAGACCTTGTAAGAAGAGTAAAGATGAATTCTTAGAAGAATATAAACAATCTTATTTAGAGAAAGAAAAAGTTAATAAACTTGTACCAATGACTTTAGAAGGTTGTGTAGTAAGAGTTAGTGATATTATTGCTTATATTGGTAGAGATATTGAAGATGCTATTAGATTAGGTTTAATAGATATATCTGAATTACCAGATGATATTACTGATGTATTAGGAGTTAAGAATGGTCAAATTATTAATACTATTATTATGGATATTCTAGAAAATAGTGTAGATAAAGATTATTTATGTATGAGTGATGAAGTATTCAATGCTGTAAAAAAATTAAAGAAGTTTAATTATGAACATATTTATAGCAAAGCTAATAGCGAAGAGGATGTTAAGTTCTATACTGAAGTATTTAATAAAGTATTTGAAGTATGTTTGAGTTTTGTAAAAAACAAAAAGACAAATACTAATATATTTGAAAAGTTTTTAAATGAAATGGATCAAGAATATTTAGATAATACTAGTGATGAGAGAAAAGTAATAGATTATATTGCTGGAATGACTGATGATTATATCTTAAAAGAATATAATTCATTAAGTGAATAACATTGATTTTAGTATTAGAGAAGACTATAATTTAAGATAAGAAATAGAGGGATAAATATGAAAAAAATTAAGAAGACAGAAAAACCCGAAACTAAAAAAACAGAAAAGAAAGAAACTAAAAAGAAAGAGAATCAATTAGTAGTTAAGAAAACTAAAGAAGTAGTTGGTAAAGCTAAAAAGTTTATTGATGAAAAGAAAGTATTTAATGTTAAATTAAAAAAGATATTAAGTATAATAGTTTGTATTTTATTATTACTAGTTGTATTTAAATTTGTAGGTGGTTTATTAAGTAAGTTATTTGCTGGTAAATATCCTGAATATCCAATGGTTTATCAAAAAGCTAATGGAGATATGATGATAATTGGTACTAAGGATAAGAATCCTACGAAGTTATCTAGTAGTGATAGTATTGATTATGTTCAATATGCTAATACTACTAATAGATATGTATTATATGTTAAAAATGAATCATTATATTTATATGATGCGAATAAAAAGAGTGAAAAGATAAAAGTATTAAAAGATGCTAAAGAATATTATTTTAGTAAAGATGATAAATTAATAATTGCAACAAATAAACAACATGATTTATATATGTATGATTATAAGAAGTTAACTAAATTAGATAGTGAAGTTACTTCAGTAAGAGCAATTAGTGAAGATTATATTTTATATATAAGAAATGGATCTTTATATTTAAGAAGATTAAAAGAGAAAGCTGATAAGATTAAACTTGAAGATAAGTTTGGATCTTATGCAATGATTACAGAAAACCAAAAGAAAGTATTATATATCAATAAGGATGCTGAATTAAAAGTTTATAATATTAAGAAAAAAGAAAGTGAAAAGATAGCAAGTTCAGTTACTGAATATTACTGTGATGAGAATTGTAATAAGTTCTATTATTTAACTAACGATGATGGTCAAACTTTATATTACTATAATGGTAAGGAAGGTTTGAAGATTGTTAAAGGATTATATAGTGTTTCAGCAATAGATGTAGATAAGAAGATAGCTGTTTATACTAAGAATGATAAGAATAATTTCACACTTTATTATCAAAAAGCTGATAAAGCAGCAGTTAAAGTAGAAGATGATTTAAAGACAACTGTTAATGTAGAAATATTCAAAGGTAAAGAATTATATTATATTAATAGTGATAAAGAATTAAGATTTGCAAAGATTAGAGGTAGTAAAGTTGCTCCAGCGAGAACAGTTGCTGATAATGTAACTACTTCATTAAAAGGATATAAGAAAGGTTATGTATTCTTAGCAGATATAGATGGAGCTAGTGGAGATTTATATATCGCTAAGGGTGGAAGAGCCAAGAAGATATCTAGTGATGTTTATAAATCATATATTACTGTTAATACTAAAGGTAATAAGATATTCTTCTTTACTGATTATGGTTCTAGTAGTGGTGAGTTATATTACAGTACTGGAGGTAAACCAAAACTAATATCTAGTGATGTATATAAATATCAAACTATAAGAAATAACTTATTATATTATATTAAAGATTATAATTTAACAGAGAGATCTGGAGACTTATATAGATATACTGGTAAGAGTAAATTAGTAGAGAAAGAAGTAAGAGCTATTTCTGCTAATCCTAATCATTTTGAATTAAAATAAAAAATACCTTAGGGTATTTTTTTATTTGAATAAAATGTTATAATAAGTGATATATGTAAGAAGGAATAATAATGGAATATAAAGTATATAAAGAAAATAATTATACTATTCATGCAATTAAAACTGATAAGTTTAGAAATTGCGTTATGGAAATTATTTTTACTCAAGAAATAGATAAAAAGAAAACAACTAGTAGAACTTTTTTAAATGATTTATTATGTTTTACTAGTGAAAAATATAAAACTAGAAGAGAGTTAACTATAGAGTTGGAGAATCTATATAGTTCTTATGTAAGATGTAATTCATTTAGGTATGGTAATAGAGCATTTACTTCTTTTTATACTAGTTTTTTAGATCCTAAGTATTGTGAAGAAGGTTATTTAGAAGATATTATACATTTGCCTTTTGAATTATTATTTAATCCATATATTGAAGATGGTAAGTTTAATAAAAGAAGTTTTGATATTGTTAAGAATAAATTAAAAGCAGAATTAGAATCTATTAAAAATAATTCGACTAGATTAGCAGTTAGAAGAAGTTTAGAAGCAATGGATAAAACAAGTGTTTCTAGTATTAATATAACTGGTTATTTAGAAGATTTAGAGACAATCACACCTAGTTCTTTAGTAGATACATATAATGAATTAATTAATGATAGTATGTGTGATATATATGTTGCTGGTAACTTAGATATGGAAGAAATAGTTAAATTAATTAAGAAATATATGAAGAAAGAAAAGGTATTAAATAAAGATATCGATATTCATGTAGAGAATAAAACTAGAGATCAAGTACAAGATGTAGAAGATAGTGAAAGATATGAACAATCTTCATTGATTGTATTAAATAATTTAGTTGGTTTAACAAAAAGAGAAAGAAATTATGTGTTTAATGTATTTAATTATATATTTGGTAATGGTGGTTTAACTTCTAAATTATATAAATATATTAGAGAAGAGAATTCTTTATGTTATGCATTAGATAGTTCTTATGAAAAGTATGATGCATTATGTATGTTTTATATGGGGATTAATCAAAAAGATAAAAATAAATGTTTAGAATTAATTAATAAAGCATTACAAGAAATGATTAATGGTGAATTTAGTGATGAAGAATTAGTAGATGCTAAGAAGAGTATTAGTACAATGATTAGAGCTTCTCAGGATTCTATTGGAGGAATAATTAATACTTATTTATTCCATGAATTAGATGGTTTACCATTAGTTGATGAAAAGATTGAAAACTATAATAGTGTAACTAAAGAAGAAATAATGAATGTTGCCAAAAAGATAAAAGTAAATACTTGTTATCTACTTAAAGGGGAGGATGAGAAGTAATGAAAGAAATTATCTTAAAAGGTTTAGATGAAAAAGTATTAGTAGATGTATGTGATAATGGTTTACCAATATATATGTTAGTTAATGATAAGATTAATAATTTTTATATAACATTAAATGTTAAATATGGATCTAAAGATACGGAGTTTAGTGTAGATGGAAAAGATATAAAGGTTCCTGATGGGATAGCTCATTATTTAGAACATGTTAATTTTAATACTGATGAAGGTGAGACAGCCCATGATATCTTTAAGAAGATGGGTTCACAAATTAATGCTTATACAACATTTAATTTCACTTCTTATGAAGTGTTCTCATCTACTTTGTTTAAAGAGAACATAACTAGTTTATTAGATTATGTACAAAAACCTTTCTTTAAAGATGAATTAGTGGAAAAAGAAAGAGGTATCATAATAGAAGAAGTTAAGATGGGTAAGAATAAACCTGGTCATAAGTTATATTATGGTATGAATAAAGCATTATTTAAGAAAGATAAAAGAAGAAATCTAGTAACTGGTGAAGTTAGTGATGTTAAGAAGATAACTAAAGAGCAATTACAATTAGTTTATGATACTTTTTATCATCCAAAGAATATGTTTATAGTTATTACTGGTAATTTTAATCCTGAAGAAGCAGTAAAGATTATTAAAGAAAATCAAAATAGCAAGAAATTTAAGGAATATAAAAATCCAGTAAAGAAAGAAATAAAGGAACCAAGAGAAGTTAATAAAGATTATGAAGAGATAGAATGTAATGTAGAAATACCAATGGTAAAGATAAGTTATAAAATGCCTTTTGATATATTCAAAGATATGGATGAAATAGAATTAGCTCTTCATTTGAATGCAATCTTAAGAAATAACTTTGGCGGTACTTCATTACTAAGTGAAGAGTTATTAGAAAAACAATTAGTAACATTCATTAATTCTTCATGTGATATAGAGAATAATGTATTAGTTCTTTCAGTAAGAGCTGAAACTAAATATCCTGATAAAATATTGAAGATTATTAAAGATAAGATGAAACATTTAGCGATAAATGAAGAAGATATTGTTAGATGTAGAAGAGCAGAAGTTGCTTCGTTAATATATATATTAGATGATATAGAATATATAAATAGTGATATAGCTTATCAGATGATTGAATATAATAAGATTCATGAAGATATATTTGATATTTATAATGGTATAAATTTAGAAGAAGCTAAAGAAATAATAAATAAATTAGATTTGAATAATAACAGTACAGTAATTTTGGTGCCTTTTAATAAAGGCTAAATTTGACAAAACCCCCGTTTTTACCTATTATTATAGCGTAATAAATGGGGGTTTTATCATGAGAAAGAGTTTTCATTATTATACTAGTTTAGGTATAACTAGAGAGAATATGGATGTCTATGATTATATTATTAATGAGATTAAACACGGTAAATTTAATGAAGATCATATAAGATTATTAGATAATAGTAAAGCTTTAAAATATATCATTGCTGAAGGGGAGTATGAAGTATTTAAAGCAATTATTCGTGTTTTCTCTTATGAAAAAGACGGAAAGATTAGAAGAAGATATTTGGTTGATCCATTTTCTAGAGATATAGTTGAATATATAAATAGTGCTTATGATACTTATTCTAGTGCAATATATACTGTTAGTGCTAAAGGAATTCTTACAGAATCAGGTGAAATAATTGAAAATTCACTTATTATACATCAAGACATTAAAGAGGATTTAATAAAAGCAATATACGAATCTTATCCTAAGAAAGATGTAGATATGAATGTAATAGGTGATGTTTTAGCTAGACAAATAAGTGGATGGGGATATCCAATAGTATCTGAAAAAGATGTTATTAAGTATAGTGAAATATCTAATTTATATCCTAGTTTAGAATTATATAGAATGAATATTATGACTACTTATAATGATACACTTGGTTGTTTAGATGATCGTAATTTTTCAGGTACTGGATATGTAGAAATAAGAATTAATTATGATACATTAGATAATGAAAATAAAATGTATGCTGATGTTCTAGTACAAAAGGGTAAAGCTAAGTTTGTTCAAGAAAACAATAAAAAAGATGTAAGTTTATTTGTATATTGTACTCCAGATGAATATGTAAGAGATGTAAGTTCAAGAATGTCTCAATTATTAAAAGGATTCAAGAAACAAGATATGATCTATGGTAGATTATCTAGTGATAGAGTATTAAAAGAAGTATTATCTTTAGTTGAGTTCTTAGATGAAGAAGACGTTAAGCAATATAAAGAATTGTGGAATAATGGACAATATAGGGAATTATTTAGAGAATTAGAATTACCTTATTATTATGATCCAGAAGAAAGACAATTCTGGTTACATAGAAATTTCTGTGATAGACATAAAGCATATATTAATGGTCAAAGATACTTTGATACTAATGCTAAGTTAGAAATGAGAAGACCTAGTGAAAGCTAGTTCTTTTTTTTGCAATAAAAAAGCACTTACAAATGTAAGTGCTTTTATTATTACTATCTATTGTAGAATTCAACGATAAGAGTTTCATTAACTTCTTGGTTAAGTTCGCTTCTATCTGGTAATCTTAATAATTTACCACATAGTTTGTTCTTATCAAATTCAACGTAAGCTGGACGAGTCATGCAAGTTTCAGCTGCTTCTTTAATTGCTGGATGATCTAAAGAGTTTTCTTTAACAGCAACTACATCGCCAACTTTAACTTGGAATGAAGGGATGTCCACTTTCTTACCATTAACAGTAATATGTCCATGATTAACAACTTGTCTTGCAGCTCTTCTTGTCTTAGCTAAACCTAAACGATAAACCATGTTATCTAATCTAGTTTCTAGTAAGTTAAGAAGGTTGTGACCAGCTGTACCTTGCATTTTAGATGCTTTATCAAATAATCTATGGAATTGTTTTTCATTTAAACCATACATTAATCTGATTTTTTGTTTTTCAGCTAATTGTACGCCATATTCACTTGATTTTCTTTTCTTGTCATTTCCATGAGCTCCTGGAGCATATGGACGTTTTGCTAATTCTTTACCATTTTCAAGAATTGAAAAACCTAAACGACGAGACTTCTTATAAACAGGACCAGTATATCTTGCCATAATTGAGTACTCCTTTCTATATATTATTGATATATAGGTAACTATAAATATGTTATAGGGAGTTTATTTAGATATTTTCGTTAAGGCAGCCTTAACTACTAATAACCACATTGTAATAAACACATTATAAACATTTATAGCGCTGCCAAATACATCGCATTTATAATTATACATTAAAAGTTTAAAATGTCAATTAAAACTGGACATTATTAGTTTACATCTAAAAGACAGTATATTGTGCGTATTCTAAATAAATATACCTATATTTTGTTATGTTTTTATGTTATTATAATAGTAGGTTAGAATTGGAGGTATATGTATGAGTCAACTTGCTTATATACTTGCAGGTATTACTTTCTATGTAATTAGTATTATTATCATAGTTCTTGTGCTTAATATTATTAATAATAGAGAAAGTAAGAAGTACAAAAATGAAATTACGACTCTTGAAAGAGAAAAGAATTTAATTATATCTTCATCTATCTTAAGTGAATTAAATAAAGTAGAAGCTTTAGTTAATAATGAAAAGCTTCAAGAATCTTATGATGAATGGCAGAAGAGATTTGAAGAGATTAGGGATGTTGATGTTCCTAAGATTACTGATGAATTAATTGAAATAGAAGATTGTTATAATGAAAAAGAATATAAAGTATTAGATGATAAAATAGCTAAAGTAGAGTTAGAAATATTCTATGTTAAAACAAAGAGTAATTTCTTATTAGATGAAATTAAAGAAATTACATTAAGTGAAGAGAAGAATAGGGAAACTATTACTAAGTTAAAAGCTAAATATCGTGAGATTGTTAATAAATATAACAATAATAAACCTGATTATAAAGAAGTTAGTGGACCATTAGAATTACAATTTGAAAATGTAGATAAATTATTTGCAGCTTTTGAAGTAGCTATGGATCAAAATAGTTATGAAGAAGTAGGTAAAATTGTTAAAGGTATCGATGATTTAATAGGTAACTTAAAGATTGTTATTGAAGAAGCACCTACAATTATCTTAACTGGTAAGAATTTAATACCTAGTAAGATAAGCGATATTCAAAAAGTTGCAGAAAGAATGAAAGAAGAAGGTTATAATTTAGATTATTTGAATTTAGATTATAATATTCCGGAATCAGAGAAAAAGATACAAGATGTATTTGCTAGATTAAATGTATTAAATGTAGAAGATTCTATTTTAATACTAAGAACTATATTAGATTATTTTGATGGTATATATAATAATTTTGATGATGAGAAAAGAGCAAAGATTGCTTTTGAAGAATATACTAGAAAGATAATAGTTAAAGCTAATAAGTTAGAAAAGATTAATAATGGTTTATATAAGAAGTTAGATCAAATTAAGTTTAGTTATGATTTAACTGATGACGATGTTAAAGTTATTGAAGTAGTTAAACAGGAGATTGTAGCAGTTAAGAAAGACTATGATGAACTTATAAATGCTTCAAGAACTAAATCATTTGCTTATTCAAGACTTCGTAAAGAAATGGAAGCTTTGAATGGTCGTTTAAATAAGACAGAAGAAAAATTGGTTGAAGCATTAAAGACATTAGGAAGTTTAGAAGAAGATGAAGCTAGAGCTAGAGAACAATTAGAAGAAATTAAAGACATCATGAAGAGAAGTAAGGATAAAATTGCTAGTTATAATCTTCCAGCTATACCACAAGTATTCTATATTCAACGTGATGAAGCTGCTGTAGCAATAAAAGAAGTTCAAAAAGAATTAGATATGAAACCAGTATCAATTAAGACATTAAATATCAGAGTAGATACAGCTAGAGATTTAGCATTAAAGGTATATAATACAGCTAATGAACTAGTTAAGACTGCGATGATGGTTGAAATGGCAATTGTATATGGTAATAGATATAGGCCGTTAGATAGAGATCTTGATGGTGATTTGAAAGAATCAGAGATATTATTTAATTCTGGAGAGTATAAGAAAGCATTAGAAAAAGCGATAAAAGCTATCGATGTTATAGAGCCAGGAATTCATAATAAATTAATAGATTCTGTAAGATAAGAGAAGAGTGATTCTTCTCTTTTTTGTAGATAATTTTTGATAGATAGATTATAATTATAATAGGTGATTGAAATGATATATTTAGATTATTCAGCAACAACACCAGTTACTTATGATGTTTTAGAAAGTTATAATAAAGCAACAAGAGATTACATGGGTAATGCAAATTCTTTGCATGCGTTGGGAGTTAAATCAAAAGTATTATTAAATAGTGCTACTAAGCAAATATGTGAACTATTAAATATAAATGAAGATGAATTAGTTATTACTAGTGGAGCTACAGAGTCGAATAATACCGCTTTAAAGGGGATAGCTTTAGCTAACTGTAAGAAAGGTAAACATATAGTTGTATCTAAGTTAGAACATCCTTCTATTTATAGTATTTGTGAATTTTTGGAATCTATGGGATTTGAAATTAGTTATGTTAATAATGATAGTGAAGGTTTAATAGATTTTGAAGATTTGAAAAAACAAGTTAGGGAAGATACTATTTTAGTAAGTATTTGTGCTGTTAATAGTGAATTAGGGGTAAGGCAACCTCTTAAAACATTAAGACAAATAATAAAAAAAGAGAATCCTAATACAATATTTCATTCAGATATAACACAAGCGATAGGTAAAGTACCAGTTAATCTACATGATGTAGATGCAGCTAGTATGAGTGGACATAAGATCTTTGGACCTAAAGGAATAGGTTTGTTATATAAGAATGAGAAGGTTAAAATAGTTCCTCTAATACATGGAACTGGCAAATTTAATGAGTTAAGAAGTGGAACACCACCTTTACCATTAATAGTAGCTTTATCTAAGGCACTTAGAATAGCTTTAACTGATTTGGAAAGAAAAGAAGGATTAGTAGCTAAGTTAAATGAAAAAGTATGTAAGGATTTAGAGAAATATCCTGATATTAAGATTAATAAAACTAAGTATTCTATACCTCATATCTTAAGTGTCAGTTTAATGGATATTAAACCAGAGACTTTTGTTCATGCTTTAGAAGAAGATGAGGTATATATAGGTACTAATACTGCTTGTGCAAGCGGGGAACTAAGCTCTAGTGTAATGGCTGTTTATGGGGATAAAGTAAGAGCTACGACAACAATTAGAATAAGTATTTCTCATGTAACAACTAATGAAGAAATAAGTAAATTCTTGAATTTATTTGCAATTAATTACAATAAATTAAAAAATTTAATGAAAGAGAACTAAAGAAATAGTTCTTTTTTTATAGGAAAATTTGCCTAAAAGTGCTTATTTTTATATAATTATTACGTTATTAAAGGGGAATTGGTTAGATATGGAATATATTACTGTAGGAACAGATACTATTCTTAGAGAATATATGAGCGATATCATTGATACTGAGAGAATTGTTAAACCAGCAGGTGGTATTTGGTGTACTGACTATGATGTTTTAAGACCACAAAACTGTGACTGGATTAACCATTTGATAGATCATCCTAGTGATCTTATGATGAAATCTATTGGGAAAAATCCATTTTCCCATAAAGCAGCAATCTTAAAGGTTAATGATGGAGCTAAGGTATTCACTTTAGCAGGAAATGACGATTATGATAAGTTTTTAGAGTTCTATTCTAGAAATGGACATATGAGTTATGAAGCTTTAAGTAAAGACTATGATGGTATTTATGTAGATTTATGTAGTAATGGAGTATTTGGTAAAACATATGATGAAAGAAATAGAAACTATAGATTATTTGCCGTAAATACTTTCTTATTATTTAATATTGATGCTATTGATACATATAAAAAAGCACAAATAGATATTGATCCATTTGATTTTGAAGGTTATATAGATTATTTTCCTGAATATAAGATTACTATTCAAGAAGGAGATCATAGAGTAAAAGAATTATCTAATGGTTATAGATATTTATTTGAGAAAGTAGTTGCATTTTTTGATAAGCATTATCCTGCTGATAATGTTTCTCATAATCAAATGACAGCTATTATATTTAATGAAATAATGAATCTGTTTGCTAAAGATTTAAAAAAATTAGCAGAAAGTGAAAATCTAGATGAAAGAAGAATCGCACAAACAATGTCTACACAAGTTTTATCTAGAAATTTAAAATAGGGGGATTATATATGAAAATAACTGATACGTTATTTAATATTGGATCAACTAGTAAAAATATATTTACTAAGTTAAATGATGATTTATGCTTAGTAGTTAAAGCTATGCCTCAAGAAGATGCAAAGTTAAAAGAGTATATAGATGGTATTAAAGCTGCTAGAGATGCAGGTGTTAATATTGCTGAAGTATTAGATTATGAATTAATACCTAATACAACTCATGCATTTACTAATTGTAGTTATACAAAAGGTGTTTTCTTAGAGAGATTAGCTAAAGGTACTAGTAATGAACATTATTATGAAATAGTTAATTCTAGTAAAGATTATGATATTAATATTAAAGCAGCTACTTATTTAGTTGCATTACATAATTATGTAGCATTAATTGAATCAAGAGCCAATATGAATCAAGAACATTATGATAAGTTTGTTCAAGATTGTCTTAAATTAGAGGAATATGGAATTACAATTGATCCAAAACCAACTAACTTCTTTATAGATCCTAAAGAAGGAGTTACAATTATTGATCCTATTCCTAAAAGACCAAGTGATAATTTAGCTACTAATGAACATTTCTCTGAATATGTTATGTTTGCTTTCTTAGGTTATGGAAGACCAACATTATATATTGATAGAGAAGATTATTCAGTAGTACCTATGAATTTAAAACAAAGAATTATAATGGCTTATGCTCAAATAGATCAAAAGGTTGCAGTAGCTTTAAGAAAAGCCAATATTGAACCTGATTATATTAGAGCAGCTTTAAATAAATCTGTTTATAAATATGAATTTAAGAAAATTACTGATGGAGATGTATTCGATTATTTAAATAAAGCATGTGCTTATGAAAAAGAAAGAAAAAAAGAAGAAGCTCCAGCAGGGGAAGATACAATTACATTAACATGGAAAAGAGAACAACAATAGTTGTTTTTTTTTGATATTTTGATATACTTATTCTTGTTGTGGAGGGGTTTCCATGGAAAAGATGATACTAATTAAATATGGTGAATTATCAACAAAGAAATCTAATATTGGTTTATTTTTAAAACAATTAAAAGATAATGTGTCTTATGCATTAAAAGATATGAATGTTAATATTAGATTTGATAAAGGTAGAATGTTTATTAATCTAGAAGAAGATAACTTTGATGAAGTTAGTGGTAGATTAAAACATGTATTTGGTATTCATGAATTTGATGTAGCTTATAAAGTTTATAATAAAGATATAGATGAAATAGGTAAGAGTGTTTTAAAGTTAGTTAAAGGTAAAGAATTTAAAACATTTAAAGTAGTTACTAAAAGAAGTGATAAGAATTATCCAATAGATAGTATGGAATTTAGTCGTAAGATGGGTGGAGTACTACTTAAGAATATTGAAGGAATTAAAGTAGATGTTCATAATCCAGAATTATTAGTTAATATAGAAATAAGATTAGATGCTGTATATATCTATTTCAACAGTGAAATGGGTTTAGGTGGATATCCAGTAGGTGTTGCTGGTAAAGGTTTATTAATGCTAAGTGGTGGAATTGATTCGCCAGTTGCTGGTTATATGGCAATTAAAAGAGGAGTTAAGTTAGAAGCCGTTTATTTTGAAAGTCCTCCTCATACTTCTTTGGAAGCTAAGAATAAAGTTATTGAATTAGCTAAGAAATTAGCTGTTTATAATAACGATATTAAACTACATGTTATTAAGTTTACTGATATTCAAGAAAGTATCTATAAGAATTGTCCTCATGAATATTTAATAACTATTATGAGAAGAATGATGTATAGAATTAGTGAAAGAATATGTAGAAATAATAATTGTAAGATCATAGTTAATGGTGAAAGTATTGGTCAAGTTGCAAGTCAAACATTAACTAGTATGGCAACTATTAATGAAGTAGTTAAGATACCGGTTATTAGGCCACTAGCTTGTTTTGATAAATTAGAAATAATTGATATAGCAGAAAAGATAGATACTTATGAGACAAGTATTCTACCTTATGAAGATTGTTGTACAATATTTGTTCCAGAACATCCTGTTATTAATCCAGAAGTAACATTAGCTAGAGAGTATGAACAAGCATTTGATTTTGAAACATTAATTAATGAAGCAATTAATAATCAAGAAATAATTAAAATAAGCGAATTAGAGAATAAAGAAATAGATGATTTGTTGTAATAAAAAAGAACTCAAATACGAGTTCTTTTTTTACATTCTTACTTCCATGATAACTGGTAAGATGATTGGTCTACGTCCAGTTAAACTATTTATGAATGGATGTAATTCTAAAATAATTTGATTACGTAAATCAGTATAACTATAAGGACCACTTTCTAGTGTCTTATTAACTATTTCAGTAATCTTTTCTTCTATTTGACTAATTAATTCAGCGTTTTCATTAACAAGAACAAAACCTCTTGTTGTAACATTTGGTTTGATTAATAGTTTTCTTGTTAATGGATTAACATTAAGGATTGTAATTAAGATACCATCACGGCTCATTAACTTACGATCTTTAATAACTACAGAACCAACTTCACCAATACGTGAACCATCAACATAGACATCACCAGATTGAACTGATTGACCTCTATGAACACCATTGTCATCTAGAATTAGTGAATCACCATTTTCCATGATGAATGTATGATCTTCAGGAATACCACAACTTTCAGCTATTTCAGTATGAGCTTTTAACATACGATATTCACCATGCATTGGCATGAAGTATTCTGGTTTAATTAATCTTAACATTAGTTTTAATTCTTCTTTTTTAGCGTGTCCAGAAGTATGGATATCACTAAATTCAGAATTAGTAACAACTCTAACACCTTTTAAATATAATTTATTAATAATTCTATTAATACTTGCAGCATTACCTGGAATAGGGTTAGATGAGAAGACAACTAAATCATCTGGTAATAAAGAAATTTGTTTATGTGTACCATTAGCTATTCTTGATAGAGCAGCAAGTGGTTCTCCTTGAGAACCTGTACATAAAATACATATTTCATTTTTCTTTAATGATTTAGCTTGATTAGAATCAATAAAGATATCTTTATCATCTAAGATTCCATTATTTAAAGCTATGTTAGTAGCTGATTCCATTGAACGACCAAAGATAATTATTTTACGATTGTTCTTTTTACATGTTTCAACAATATGCTTAACACGATAAATGTTAGAAGCGAATGTAGCGATGATGATACGACCATTGTAACCATTAACAATATCACTTAAGGCATCATCGACAGTACTTTCTGATTTAGAGAATCCTTCAGATAAAGCATTTGTACTATCACTCATTAAAAGTCTTACACCTTCAGAGCCAATCTTTGCCATTTTATGTAAGTCGGCGATTGGTCCGATAGGAGTTAAGTCGAATTTAAAGTCTCCAGTTGATACGATTGTACCGTTTGGAGTGTGAAGAACTATAGCATAACTATCTGGAATAGAGTGCGTAGTTGTAATAAATTCAATTTTAAAATGCTTTGATGTAATTATAGATTCTTCATTTATTGTTTCTAAATTTTCATAGTTTATTGAACGATCTTCTAATTTGTTTTTAATCAAATCAATAGATGTTTTAGCTCCATATATTACTGGTATATTAACATTTTGTATTAAGAATGAAATACCACCAATATGGTCTTCATGACCGTGAGTTATAATTAAACCTTTAATTTTATTTTCATTTTGTTTTAAATAAGTTACGTCCTGTATAACATAATCAATACCTAGTAAATCACTTTCAGGGAACATTACACCGGCATCGATAATGAATATTTCATCTTTGTGGGTGAAGACATACATGTTTTTTCCTACTTCTCCAAGACCACCAAGAGCAATGACAGACGTAAAATTGTCATTATTATTCATTAAATAATCTTTCCTTTCAAATAAATAAAAAAAGTATAGTTCTTCGCTACATGTAATTATATACTAATTGTTAAGAAAAGTCTAGTTATATATATTTTTTGAAACTAAAGTGTTATACTAATAATAGGTGATTGATAATGAATAGAAAAGGTTTTACTCTTGTTGAGGTCATGGCAGTAATTGCAATTCTTGGAATATTGTTAGTTGGTGGTGGATTTGCTGTATCTAGTGTTATGACAAAACAAAAAGAAAAAATTAAACAAGAGAATATTAAGACAATAGAAGATGCCGCTATTACATATATTTTAAATAAAAAATATTATGTTCCAGTTTGTAAAACTAGTAGTGGTATGGTAACAATTAATAAGGATAGAGTTAAAGAAGTTAATACTATAATAGAGAACAATAATACTTATAGAGCAAAAAGAGGGAATTTTAAGAATTTGAATAGTGATTCTAATCTTAAAGCAGCTCTTTCTGGTACTAGTGGAAAGTTTGGTAAATTGCTTGATACCAATTGTTATAAATTAGTTAGTGTTGATACTTTGATAAAAGAAGGATTTGTAGAAAAAGTAAATGATTGTAATGTAGCAACTAATGCAAATCATTCTGTTATAGTTGTTTATGCAATGGGTGATTCAGCAGATCCTACTGGCCCTGGTCAATTAGTTGCGGTTAGTGATGAAGGATTATGTTCATAAAAGATGTTATTTACATCTTTTTTTTTGAAAACTAAAGCAAGTTAGGTTATAATATAAGCGGTGATTTAAATGGGATTATTTAGTAAATTAAAAGATTTAATAACAAGAAAAAAAGAAGTAGTTGAAGAAGTAAAAGAAGAATATGATGTTGAATCAGTTGAAGAAATAGAAGAGGTTCCTGAAGTTTCTGAAGTTGAAGAAGAAGTAGAAGAACCTACTGAAGAAGTAGAAGAAGAAACTGAAGAGGAAGAAGAATCTGAAGTTGAAGAATCTGAAGAAGCTGAGGAAACTGAAGAAGAGGAAGAAGAAACTTCTGATGATGAAGAAGATGAAGAATGGGCTCAATTCATTCAAGAACATCAAGCAAAGAATAAGGTTGAAGAAGCTAAAGAAATAGAATTATACGATAAAGGTTTAGAAAAGACTAGAAAAGAATTCGTTTCTAAGTTATCTATGTTAGGTATTAAATATACTAAAGTTTCTGAAGAATATTATGAAGAATTAGAAGAAGTGTTAATTAATGCTGATGTTGGTGTTAATACAGTTATGTCTTTTATGGATAGATTAAGAGATCGTGTTAAGAGCGAAAAGATAACTGATACTGCTTATTTAAATGAAGTTATTGTCGATGAATTATTTATGATTTATGTTGGTGATGATATTTTATCTGATAAGATTAAGATGGCTGAAGAAGGACCAACAGTAATATTATTTGTTGGTGTTAATGGAGTAGGTAAAACTACTACAATAGCTAAGCTAGCTTATAAGTATATTAATGAAGGCAAAAAGGTAATGATGATTGCTGGAGATACATTTAGGGCAGGAGCAGTTAAGCAATTAGAAATATGGGCAGAAAGAACTGGTTCTTTATTCTATGGTAAAGAAAACATTGACCCAGCAGGTGTAGTATTCGATGGTTTAGAAAAAGCTAAAGAAGAAAATGTTGATATCGTATTAATTGATACAGCTGGTAGATTACAAAATAAAGTTAATTTAATGAAAGAACTAGAAAAAGTTAATAAAGTTATTGGTAGACATATACCAGATGCACCACATGAAACATTATTAATTATTGATGCAACTACTGGTCAAAATGGTATAAGTCAAGCTAAAGCATTTAAAGAGATTACTAATATAACAGGTATTGTTTTAACTAAGTTAGATGGTACTGCTAAAGGTGGTATTGTATTAGCTATTAAGGATGAGGTTGATTTACCTGTTAAGTTTGTTGGTCTTGGAGAAAAGATGACTGACTTAAAAACATTTGATATTGAAAACTATATTTATGGTTTATTTAAGGATATG